>Ga0255776_10000465_pt1 | contig 46813 bp, 40 predicted proteins | sample 071ome_19_FD_179974 | JGI IMG/M metagenome (GOLD analysis project Ga0255776, IMG submission 179974) | Coastal salt marsh microbial communities from the Groves Creek Marsh, Skidaway Island, Georgia - 071413AT metaG (version 2) | ecosystem: Environmental > Aquatic > Marine > Intertidal zone >... | reverse complement strand
GATTCGGCTATCGCGCTCCTATGCTTTTGATGCCCATCCAAAGCCAGAAAAAGGTGCAACAGTATGGATAGAAAGTAGCGATGGGAGTCGTTTTGATTTTGAAGAAAAAGCAGATTTTATTTATCAGGCCAAGGCCCCTTTTGCAGCAGCCGAAGAAAATCGATACCAGCTTGTAGTTACTACCAGGGCAGGAAAAACCATCCAATCTACACCCATGCAACTGCCCCCAAAGACTGATTTGCAAGAGGTCTTTGCGCGGGCAGAAACCACCGATCTTGGACAAGAAGGTATTGGTGTTTATCTCAACGCCGAAAGCAATAACAATGCCCAACTCTATCGTATTGAGTATGAAGAAACCTATAAAGTTGTCGCCCCTCTTTGGACACCTTATGATGCTGTTGTAACTTTTGAAGGCTTTGCCACATTTGCAACCAATGTGATTATGCGCGAAACTCAAGAAGAAGTATGTTATGCTTTTCGCCCTTCAAATGAGATAATTTTGCGCTCAACCACCAATCAAACCCGCGACCGTATCGATGAAGAACAGGTCCTTTTCTTGCCCATAGACAGCGGCAAGTTGATGCATCGATACAGTGTTTTGGTTCGTCTTTTGGTAGAGGATCCACAAGCGTATAATTATTTTGAAACACTTAAAGAACTGTCGGTAGAGTCAGCCAGTTTTTTTAATAATGTACAGCCAGGCTATCTGGCGGGAAATCTTTTTAACCCCGAAAATGATAACGAAAAAGTAGGCGGTTTTTTTAGGGTTTCGGCAGCTGAGGAGCAACGGATATTTTTGAATTTTAGCGACTATTATCCCAATGCAGAAACACCGCCTTATTTTTATTCTTGTGGACTTACCGCGCCAACAACACAAGGGGGGCGTGGCAATCGAGAATTGCTGAATGCCATTTACAATGAGAGCTTACGTTTTTTTGGATATAACAACGGCGATATCCCTTACGGCGGACCCTATTTGATGACAACAGCTCCTTGTGGTGATTGCACGGTGTTGGGAAGCAATCAAAAGCCGCATTTTTGGATTCCCTAATTGCTCCAATGAGATAACCACTCGGGCAAGGCACTTCCGTTTGAAAAAGGCGGAACATCCAACCCATTAAATTGTGTATTGAACACTTCATTGTTAGAAACCCTACCGATGTTTTGAAAGTAAAAATTATGAGCTTGAAAAGGGAATGCTTCTTCGGTTTCGGATAAGAATAAAATCCCCGTGGGAACATCCGCAATAATAAATTTATCAAAAAAGGTGTGGCCTAAGCGCGATGAAAAACGAAGGCCACTTTCTGAGGCGTGAATGATAGAAACGTTTTGAAGTGTCGAAGAACTTGTGGTTGAGAAGGGCTCTAAAGTATCTTGAACCAAAATGCCGTTGGCGCCACTTTGATGCAAATACAATCGGCTGCCAAGACCCGCCCAATTGGAGGTTATCGAAAGTGCATTTTCTTGTGCATATTGGACAAAAATTTCTTCAAAACCAATAGTACCACCAACAATTTCAATGCCGTTATATAAAACATCATCAATCCAAACATGATCCATAACGGTGTAGCGACCAACACCATACATGCCAATTGCACTAAAATTTTGGAAATCATCATAGGCGGCTCCTGCATGTTGGATTTTTAGGTAGCGCAAATACCCAGAAACATCATTGGTTTGATCTCCGCCATAATAATAATTGCCAATTGGCGAAAGCTTTCGATCATTGTCTCCAATTGGTGCTTGACCACAAAAAATAATTCCGCCCCAATCACCAGCATTAGGCTCTGGAGCATTGGACGAAATTGTCACTGGATTTTCTACAGTTCCCCATGCAAAAAAAAGGCCGCCCTGCACCACTGCAATATAGGCTCCCGCGTCTGCTTGAACTTTTAGATGGGTCCCCGAAGGAAGCTCTAAAGCACCTTGATCGCGAACAATCAGGGGGCCGGTAAGTATATAATCATAGCGGGTGTCTAATGAAAGACGACCAAAAATTTCTCCCTCCAAATACCGAACATCTTTACAGGACTCGGGACATACCCCACCACAATCCACACCAAACTCATCGGGGTCTTGTTTGCCATTTGCACAACGCCCTTCACCGCTGAGATAACGGTAAGACACTTGTTGTTGACAACCCCCTATTAGGGCCAATGTCAATATTTGGAAAAGAAAAAAACGGAAGGAGGTTTTGAGGGGTTCTCCTAGTGCATGAATCAAGACAACTGATTTTTAATTATAAATCGCGCAATGTATTTGCCTATTAAAGGTACTAAATGCGACAAGAATTCTAAAAACTATTCTTTAAATTTAAACGTATGTGCGAAAAGAATTGCGTCTCTTGCCAAAAACCCTTTTATACCCTATATCGGATTCAATACCAGGCGGACAAATTATGGGTTTTTGCATGTAAAAATTGCCTGCTCGAAGTCAAACCAAACAATCCGTTTTACCGTTATGGAGGTACTTGGAAAAAATAAACTAGGCATTTTAGCAGTAGGGCTGGTGCTGCGGTTTTTTTCTTGTAAAAAACAGCCCCAAGAACCCTGACTTTGTACCAAAGAGTATCGGCCTGTTTGTTCAGGTGGCCAGCAATTTTCTAATCTGTGCTTAGCGGAGTGTTCAGGGTATGATCCGGACGAAATACTTGCAGTTGAGGATACAGATCAAACTACTTGTTAATTTGTCAAGGTTGACGTTGGCTCAATTTTCTGTAAACCCAGACACCTAAAAGATAAAAACTCCCCAGAAAAACAAGCACTATCGCAATACCTATACACGCGCCTAAATATCCCATGGTCCAAACAAAACCAAACAGATAGGTTTTAAAAAAAGAAGAGGGGTTAATAAACGTTGAGACATTTGACCCTGAAACCAAGGCGAATAGGGAAATAAAAAAAAAGTACCCTAATAAGGAACCTAAAGTACCGTAAAAAATATTTTTAAAATTCATGATTTGGGGAGGTTTTGATTTAATTGAGATGAGCCAGCCACAGTTTTAGTTGGGAGGCTTCGTCCGAGCCACTGGGCACCTTTGGCCAGCGCTCGGGCAGCAATTGATATTTTTTAAGCAATTTGGTTACCGAACGTTTGTTGGGGTTCAAAGGCTCTAGGGGGCCGTTTTGATAGCGTATATAAAAATTTTGTTTTGCAATAAAACGTGCAGGAATCGGAATTTCTAAAGAAGTTTTGGCAGGGCGCCCCTCACGATATTCCATCTGCCGTTGCAATAAAACTTCCAAATTTTCACTTTGGTGGATAGGCACAAAAAACCCTTTCTGTATTATCTGTTTTTTGGAATCAAAATAATCCCGAACTTCATAACGCATGCCATTGATTTCGCAACTGATGTACTCTAATTTTAGCAACACTTGACTACTAGATGTTGGTGGATTGGGGACATTGCTCAGTTCAATTTCATCCAAATACGCATTGTATCTAAAATATTTAGCCGCTTGAATTGCTTCTTCCCCCTTATACAACATCCCTTCCCGATACTCTGCTTCAAAATAGGGCGACCCTTTGACATTTTTTAACGCACCATTTAACCCGTTGGGATCAGTTCGGATATTTGAAAACAAATCCGCCACAGGACCATCCCACTGTCCAAAAGCCAATCCCTTGTCAATGGGTTGGCCTTGACCACGATCAAACTGACCATACGTTTGATGTAGAGAAATTGATATTATACAAAGGAAACTATAAAATAAAGGTCGCATGGTTTTTTATTTTTCATAAAAATAAAAAAACTACGCAATTTCATCACCTAGTGGCAATCATTGGTTAAAAGATAGTTTTTAGAAAACAATTGGTGATTTTCAAACAAATCAGCATAAGCCCTTTTTTTAAGAACAAAAATGACTAATTTGAAAGCCATTTAAACACAAAAATTAGCCCATGAAATTTACCTGGAAAGGCGTCATGCCAGCACTCACCACACAATTCGATGCACAAGAGCAGCTTGACCTTAATGCGTTTGTTCACCATCTTAATGCCCAAATAGATGCCGGTATTCACGGCATTGTTCTTGGCGGCACCTTGGGGGAAGCCAGTACACTCGAAACCGCAGAAAAAGAAGCATTAGTTAAAACTGCTTGCAAAATCACCAATCAAAAAATTCCGGTCATCCACAACATCGCAGAGCAAAGTACCTCCAATGCCATCGCCAGCGTTCGACAAGCCGAAAAAAATGGTGCAGATGGATTTATGGTACTCCCACCCATGCGGTACAAGGCCACAGACACAGAAACTGTAGCCTATTTTAAGGCCATAGCAGCTGCAACCGAACTTCCGATTATGATTTATAACAACCCTGTTGATTACAAAATTGAAGTTACACTAGACATGTTTGATCAGCTAAGCGAATGCCCAAACATCAATGCAGTTAAAGAATCGACAAGGGATGTCTCCAATGTTACACGAATGAAAAACCGGTTTGGCAATCGCTTTCAGATCATGTGTGGAGTAGATACCATAGCCATAGAAAGTTTAATGATGGGGGCCGATGGTTGGATCGCCGGCTTGGTCGATGCGTTTCCACAAGAAACGGTAGCAATTTATACCTACATACAAAATGGGCTTTATGAAAAAGCCGTTGAAGTACACCGTTGGTTTTTTGACCTTTTGGAGCTAGATATTACCCCCCAATTGGTGCAACACATCAAGCAGTGCGAAAAGGCTACGGGCCTTGGAACGGGTTATGTTCGTCAACCCCGAATTGCCAATACAGGAGCCGAAAAAGTAAGGGTCGCCAAAATCATAGATCAGGCTTTGGCCCATCGACCCGATATTTCAGACTACAAATCAATGCTATAATGTTTGATAAATCAACTACTTTTTTTTCAAGTATCCAGGCCACAACAGGCAATCCATTGCCCGAAAAATACGCAATCGATGGTCCGGAGTCCATCGAACAAGCCCTTGAAGCCGCTGCAGCGGCAACACTTGCTTTTGCACAAACCACAGCCAAACAACGGGCACATTTCTTAAGCCAGATAGCCAGCGAAATCGAGGCGCGAAGCCGTTCGATTTTATCCCAATATCAGAAAGAATCCGGACTCCCAGAAGGCCGTGCCAATGGAGAGTTACAGCGCACTTTGGGGCAGATTCAGCATTTTGTTGCGCTTTTAGAGGCGGGACGTTATATACAGGCCACAATTCATAAAACCGATACAGGGCCCGATCTAAGAAAAATGCTTTATCCAATTGGCCCAATCGTTGTTTTTGGGGCAAGCAATTTCCCATTGGCATTTTCTACGGCTGGTGGAGACACCATTTCAGCCTTAGCGGCAGGCTGTCCCGTTTTGGTAAAAGCACATCCCTATCATATAGGGACAAGCAATTTAGTCGCAGAAGCTATTGCTGCAGCCGTCCACAGTTGTTCTTTACACCCCGGTGTTTTTGCTCATTTGGCAGATACAGGGCACGGATTGGGGCAAAAATTGGTTCAAGATCCACGGGTAAAAGGGGTTGGTTTTACAGGAAGTTATGCAGGAGGCAAGGCCCTTTGTGAACTTGCTCAAAAAAGAACGGAGCCTATTCCTGTTTTTGCAGAAATGGGAAGTACAAATCCAATGGTTGTCCTACAGGAGAAATTACAGGACGGAGGAGCTGATTTAGCTCAAGCGATTGCAGACTCTGTTTTGTTGGGCAATGGCCAGTTTTGCACCAACCCTGGATTGATTTTTACTCTTGGAGCACCAACAGCAGCTTTTTTAGAAAAATTAAAATCGGTATTTGCTACCGCCAAAGTGGGAGTGATGGTGCACCCCAACATCGCCCAAGCCTATCAGGAAAAGCTCAACGCTTTAAAGGGCAAGTACTCAGAATTGCAACTGATTCAAAACGAGCCAAATGGCCCAGCATTAGGGCAAATCCACGCAACGTCTTTTCAAAAACATTTGGCCCTTTCAGAAGAGGTGTTTGGCCCATTTACACTTTTGGTAGTTCACGATACTCCAGAACAACTGGCGCAAAGCATTTCAAAAATGGAAGGTCAACTAACCGCCACTCTTTTAGGTACCGCCAAGGACCATCAAAAATTTCCTCAAATGCAACAATTGTTGCTCCAAAAAGTTGGCCGCTTGCTTTTTGAAGGCGTCCCTACCGGGGTGGCAGTAACCACAGCCATGCAACATGGAGGCCCCTATCCTGCCAGCTCAGACAGTCGTTTTACGGCAGTAGGAAGTGACGCCATATTGCGATGGCTTCGCCCTGTTTGTTATCAAGATGCTCCGCAAGAAAATTTACCCCAAGCGCTTCAAGATCACAATCCGCTTAACATCGAAAGAAATTGTAATAATCTATGGACAAAAGACCCGTTATAACCGCAATTATTGCCCTAATATTAATTTCTATAATAAGTTTATCTTGCTCTAGTTTAAAAGATGATAAACAATTACTTAATGAAGTTATATCTAATTACGAATCCTATGAATCCTACGATCGAGAAAAATTTCCTTTGGGTGATTTTTCGGAAGCGCGTTACCAGCGTTTTTATGACTTTTGTGTAGCTCAAAAATCCATTTTGGAGCAAATCGACCAAAAAAATTTAGCACGTGATGATCAACGATCGTTTGAGTTGTTGCTTTTTGCTTTAGAAGATCACATTAGCTTTTTCCAATATAAGCAGCATTGGAACCCCCTACTTTCCGATTCTGGAATGCATAACAGTTTGGTGTACCGCGTACGTCCAATAACCAATAAAGAAGACGCCCTCAATTATTTAAAAATCCTAAAGGCAATTCCACTTTTTGTGGACCAACATCTCGAACTCTTACGCAAGGGTCTCGATGCGGGCATCAGCCAGCCAAAGGTGATTTTTAACGGCTATGCCTCTTCTTACGAAGATCATATAACCAGTGATCCCACAGCCAATTTTTATTTTTCACCTTTTAAAAAACTTCCGCTAGAATTGGATACAGCATCCAAGGATTCGATTTTTAAGGCCGGTGAGCAAGTAGTCGAAACGATGGTGGTGCCCTCTTTTCAAAAAATTAAAACCTTTTTTGATACCGAGTATTTACCCCAGACCAGAACATCGATTGGCGCAAGCGCTACTCCCAATGGCACGGCATATTATCAAAACCGAATTGCTCATTATACAACATTGCCTCTTACTGCAGAGGAAGTGCATCAAATTGGTTTAAAAGAAGTGGCAAAAATTAAGGCAGCCATGCTCGAAATCATCGATGAAGTAGGGTTTAAAGGCAGCTTTTCTGACTTCCTTTATTTTTTAAGAACCGACGCGCGTTTTTATGCCGACACTGCTGATCAGTTGTTGCTTGAAGCTCGAGGTATCGCCAAACGATTGGATGCGCAACTGCCCCGTTTTTTTAAAACCCTGCCCAGAAAACCTTATGGCGTGGCACCTGTTCCGGATGCTATAGCCCCAAAATATACTGGTGGGCGCTATATCCCATCAGGTAAAAACAGTAAAAACCCAGGATATTACTGGGTAAACACCTATAATCTACCAAGCCGTCCTCGCTATGTTTTGCCGGCACTTTCTGCACATGAAGCTGTTCCGGGGCACCACTTGCAGATGGCTTTAAATTCTGAACTGCCCGAAAGCATTCCTCAATTTAGACGCAATCTTTATTTGTCGGCCTATGGAGAAGGTTGGGGCTTATATACCGAAAAATTAGCCGAAGAAATGGGTATATATACCACTCCCTATGAACGTTTTGGCCAACTCACCTACTCCATGTGGCGCGCCTGTCGTTTGGTGGTCGATACCGGAATGCACGCCTTGGGTTGGACAAGAGAACAGGCCGTAGCTTTTATGACTGAAAATACGGCACTCTCACATCACGAAATCAATACCGAGATTGACCGTTATATTTCTTGGCCCGGGCAAGCACTTTCTTACAAAATCGGAGAACTCAAAATCATGGAACTGCGACAACGTGCCAAAGCGGCATTGGGCGCAGCCTTCGATATTCGTGACTTCCACGAAGTGATATTGCAAAATGGCACCCTAACCCTACCGATGATGGAACAAGATGTCCAACAATACATCCGTGATAACCAATGAAAAAACCGCTACAATTTAGCTGTATCGATGGACATACAGCGGGCAATCCCGTACGAATAATTAAGGGACCACGCCCCGAATTGACCGGCGAAACAATCATGCAAAAACGCTTGCATTTTCTCCAAGAATACGATTGGATCCGAACCGGTCTAATGTTTGAGCCCCGAGGGCATGATATGATGAGCGGTAGTTTTTTCTACCCCCCCACTAATCCCAACAACGACATTGCCATCCTCTTTATCGAAACCAGTGGTTGTTTACCAATGTGTGGACACGGTCTTATTGGCGCAGTAACCATTCTTATAGAAGAAAAGCTTGTAACCCCACATCAAAGTGGTACACTTCGTGTGGAAACCCCTGCTGGTTTAGTAGCAGTGACCTATGAGCAATCTCAAGGCAAAGTAACCCGCGTTAAGTTCAAAAATGTCCCTGCCTTTTTGGCCCTCGAAGAGATCACCGTTAATTCACCAGAGCTTGGCCCTTTAAAAATCGATGTTGCATATGGTGGAAATTTCTACGCCATTGTAGAAGTTCAAGAAAATTTTAAAGGTATTGAGCACTACACCGCTGATCAATTGATAAGTTGGAGTCGCGCATTGCGAAAAGCAATCAATAAAGCACATACTATCGTACACCCCAAAGATCCCAATATCAAAGGGTGCAGTCATATTTTGTGGACAGCAAATGCACCTATAGACCCTAAAGCTACTGCACGAAATGCGGTCTTTTATGGAGACAAAGCCATTGATCGATCACCCTGCGGGACAGGCACTTCTGCTCGCATGGCGCAATGGTTTGCCAAAGGCCGATTGCAGCTTGGAGAAACGTTTATTCATGAAAGCATCATCGGCTCTCAATTTGAAGGTAAAGTAACCGCCGAAGTTGCTGTGGGACCTTATCGTGGAATCGTCCCATCCATTGCTGGCCGTGCCTATATAACAGGTCATAACACGATTTTCTTAGATGATAACGACCCGTATGTTGATGGGTTTCAATTGATTTAGTATGCAAAAAAAGGTTGTTGTTATCGGAGGCGGTATCGTGGGACTCAGTTGTGCGTATTATCTTCAAAAGGCCGGGCATCAAGTAACGGTAATTGACAAAGGAGATTTTAGCACCGGCACATCACATATCAATGCAGGTTATCTGACGCCGAGTCATATAGTCCCCTTAGCGGCCCCAGGAATGGTAAAAAAAGGGCTCAAATGGATGTTTAGACCCGACAGCCCTTTTTATATTCAACCGCGGTTGGATCCTAATTTGCTCCGCTGGGGATGGAAATTTATGCGGGCTAGCAATCAAAACCATGTTGATAAATCACTTAAAGTAATACGAGATATAAATCTGTTTAGCAAAGATTTATATTTTGAATTATATAACTCAGATGCATTTGATTTTCAATTAGAATCCAAAGGGTTGCTCATGGCCTACCAATCTTCAAAAGCCGAAAAAGAAGAAGCATGGGTTGTAAATCAGGCCCGCAATTTGGGACTCGAAGTGACCCAACTTGATCAAGGACAATTAAACAAACTGCAACCCGAAGTCGAGATGAACGTTGCAGGCGCTTTTTATTACAAATGTGATGCCCACGCCACACCATCACTCTTTATGAAGCAACTTTTGGAGCAATGCCAAAAAATGGGGGTCGAATGCCGATCAAATACCACGCTAACAGGTATTGCCCATGACCAGCAAAAAATCAGCATGTTGCATACATCAAAGGGGTCAATAGAAGCAGAAGAATATGTGATGGCCGCAGGCACCTGGTCTCAAGATTTGTTAGGCCCTTTGGGGGTCCGTATTGCGCTGGAGGCTGGTAAAGGCTATGAAATTCACACAAAAGAGGACACAGCAATTCAGCTCCCCGCCATTTTATTAGAACCCAAAATCGCGGTGACCCCAATGCAAGGATTTACGCGTTTTGCCGGGACTATGGAACTTTCGGGGATCAATCATAAGATTGTACCACGTCGGGTAGCGGCAATTGCCAAGGGGGTGCATGCTTTTTACCCAAATATAAATTTGAGTCAAAAGCATCTTAACGACGCACGCTGTGGATTGCGCCCACTCTCTCCAGATGGATTGCCTTATATTGGCAAACACCCCAATTGCAAAAACTTGACATTGGCTACCGGACATGCCATGATGGGCTGGAGTTTAGGGCCTGCAACCGGCAAGTTGGTTGAAGAGGTTTTATCTAACAAAAAAACATCTTTGCCTTTGGCGCCCTTTTTGCCAACACGAAAAACCGGCTAAAAATTGAATGCTTTCAAATCCTCGGCACTGGTCAGGTCGGGTAAATGTACTTTTATGGGATAAACGCACACACTCTTGGGATTTTGCTCTATGGTATTTTTGACTGCGGTGGGCAATTCTTTTTCTTGTCGTTCAGGGTGCATTGGGCAATTTTTGAGTGCTTGAAAAATGGCCTGTCCCGAAAAACTAAAGATATTCATGCTTACGCGCAATACGCCCAAGGGATCTTTAAATTGTGCTAAAAGAGGCAATGCGGGTTTTTCGATAATGTCTAAAAGAAAATTTTGAGCATCGACTTGCATCAGGGCAAATTTGGCAATGCGTTCTTGGTCAAATTGTAAACCCTCTCGGTCGTATCCAATAACCGCATGAGGGGCGGATCTTTTTTCTAATAACTGTTTCAGACTTAAAACATCATAGAGGTTATCACCATTACAGACGGTGAACGTTTCTTTTTTTAATTCGGGAAATTGCTCCATCGCCTGATACAATGCATCTGCAGTTCCTAAGGGTTTAGAAAAACCATCGGGGATTTTTTGCTCTGCCAAAAAATAATGGAGTTTCTTTATTGGGTTCGTATTTGATAGGGCGGCTATCCAAGTCGAAAAATGGTGGTCATTGGCCCCAACAATCAGATAAATATTTTGATAGCCAGCCTGTTGGGCATGATTGAGGAGGTGGTAGAGTAGTGGTTGTTTTTTTTCTCCCAAGGGGATCAGCGCTTTGTGAACTTCGAGGGCCGTTTTTGCTACATCAGGATCTAACGAAACCGAAGCTAAAGAGTGCTTCATTCTTGAGGACGCTCCGCCGGCCATGATCACCAAATTTTTTTTAGGAGTCAGCATCTGGTGGGGTTAGGTTTACGCTAAAGGCCTCTTGCGCACCGTGAGAAAGAAAGGCCTCGCAGATTTGTTGTTGTGTCGATTTTGTGGCTAGAGCAACCATTGCACCTCCACCGCCGGAGCCCACGATCTTAGTGCCGAGTGCTCCAGCCTGAAGTGCGGCTTGCATCATTTTGTCCATAGCGTCTGGGGTGTTTTGTATGCATTCTTTTAAAATTTGTTGATGGGCATTCATCAGTTGCCCCAATTTTTCAAAATCGGGGGTTTGCAATTGTAATTCATGAAATGCAGCAAGGGTGATTTGGTAGTTTTCTATTGCACCATACCAATAGGGCTGAAGCTTTTTAGGAAGCCATGCTTTATATTGCCCATAATGTTTTGATTGGGCTTTTTGAAGTATAAAAGAAGGATCTTTTTCTTGAACAATTTTTAGGGCTTCAAGTGTATATTTTTTCGCATTACCCAGCACCCCCAGTGTTTGTTTTTCGATTCCTGAAACAGCAACGACCAAGCTGCCTAGATTTGGTTTAAGAGGAGTCCAATTGCCCGTGGTTGTGTCTAAAAACCCCAAACCCTTATGTGCAATTGTATATTGATCCATCATTCCTCCAGGCTGGTTAAAATTGAGCACTTCACTTTCAAACGCCCATTGTCCTATTTGACGGGAGCTAAAGGATTTATTTTTGCCAAAAGCACAAATCAAAAATCGGATCCATGTGACGATAACGGCCGAAGAACTTGAGAGTCCCGAATTGATAGGAAGATTGCCTGTGATGGTAACAGCGTAGCCTTGGTTGGGTAAAACCCCGTATTTGGAAAGCGTGTGCAGCGCAGATCGATAATAATCGTTGGGTTCTAATGGAGATGTATCATCTAAGTCAATATTACGTGTTTGATTTAGATCGGGCAAGGTCAGGGTAAAAGCGCGAACTTCTTGAGGGGTTGCTGTTAGCGAAATCGTTCGATCGATGGCGCCTGCAATGATGGGAAGACCCAAATAGTCTTGATGGTCACCAAAAAAACAAATGCGCCCAGGAACTTCAATTGAAATCATGGTTGAAATTTAAACAAAACCAATATATTTATAAAGTTCGTCCATATAAACATATACCATATGAAAAGCATCAATCGTAGATCATTTATTCAAAAAACTTCTTTGGCGACCGCTGCAATGAGCGTACTGGGAGCAAGTAGTTGTCAAGAAGAAACCACAGCCAATCCAGCCCAAGGCGCTTATTTAGGTGGTTTTGCGGCACCAAAACTAGAAACCATTCGTGCTGCTTTTATTGGAGTGGGGCACCGAGGAAAAGGACACATTCGCAATTTTTCGAGACTGACCCAAACCGAGGTGGTTGCCATTTCAGATCTGTATCAAGACAATGTCGACAAAGCTGCGGCAATTGTTCAAGAAGAACAACCTCAAAATAACAACCCGATAGCACTGTATGCTGGTGAAGATACACTTTGGAAAAAAATGCTTGAAGAAGTTCGTCCCGATGTTGTATTTATAAGTACCAACTGGGCCAATCATGCGCCGATGGCCATTGCCGCAATGGAGGCTGGTGCACATGCTTTTGTAGAAGTCCCTCTAGCATTGACAACCGATGAGTTGTGGGCCATTGTCAATACTGCAGAAAAAACCCAAAAGCATTGTATGATGATGGAGAATGTTAATTATAGTAGAGACGAATTGCTATTTCTTAACCTCTGCCGTCAAGGGCTATTAGGAGATCTTCTGCATGCCGAAGCTGCATATATCCATGAATTGCGGTGGCAAATGGAAGAACAAGAGCGGGGTACGGGTTCGTGGAGAACCTATCACTATGCAAATCGCAACGGCAACCTGTATCCAACCCATGGCCTGGGTCCGGTAGCTCAATATATGAATCTCGCTCGTGGTGAAGATACTTTTGACACATTGGTTTCTTTTTCGACACCAGCTTTAGGACGCAAAGCCTATGCCCAAAAAAATTATCCCGAGGATCACAAGTGGAATCAGCTTAATTATAAAGGCGGTGACCTCAATACCTCAATAATCAAAACCCAATTAGGAAGAACGGTCATGGTGCAGTGGGACGAAACCAGCCCAAGACCCTATTCGAGGCTCAACTTGATTCAAGGGACACTAGGTACATTGGCAGGTTTTCCAACTCGAGTTGCACTCGAAGGTGGTGTGTTGGGGATTACCAAAGATCACCACAGTTGGGTGCAAGGCGAGGCCATGGCTGCCGTTTATGAAAAATACGATCATCCCCTATACAAACGGTTAAACTCCCAAGCCAAAGGAAGCGGCCATGGAGGTATGGACGGTATTATGATGTACCGTATCGTCGAATGTTTGCAACAAGGACAACCCCTGGACCAAAACCTCTATGAAGGGTGCTTCTGGAGCGCTGTTTCTCCATTAAGCGAAGCTTCGGTGGCTTCTGGGGGACAACCACACCAGTTTCCGGATTTTACAAGAGGCCAATGGAAAAACACGGCACCACTTGCAATTATTTCTTAAATTAAAAAGGACACCACATGTTACTAAGTTTTCTTCTAAGCACTTTTTTTACCGTTGTTCAAAATCTTTCCATAACAGGCAAATGGGTAACTATCGATGACGAAACCGGAAAGGAAAAATCCGAAGTTACGGTCTTTATCAAACAAAACCGGCTTTATGCCCGTATCGATCGCCTCCTATTAGAAGAAGATCAAGGAAAAAGATGTACCGAGTGCAAAGATGACAAACAGGGTCAACCCATAGAAGGTATGCTCATCATTAATGGCCTCGAACCCGATGGTGACAGTTGGTCTGACGGGGAAATACTCGACCCAGCCAATGGCAAATATTATGATTGCACGCTAAAATTGGAAGATAAGAATACCCTTTTGGTAAGAGGCTATATTGGCTTTTCGTTTATTGGCCGTACCCAGCAATGGAAGCGCAAACAATAAGTCTTACTCAAGCAATATAACCCGAGTGGTTTCAGGGGTAAAACGGTGGTCTATTTTGAGCAATAGTGACTCTTCTAGCGTCTCAATGATAAGGTCAAAATACAGCCCCCGATAATCGCCATAAACGTTAGTGATCATAAACGGGCTATCCAAGGGATATAAATTTTCTTGTACCAAAATAGCCTCAATCATCGGGAGATATTCCACTACCTTTTTTTTATAGCGCTCTCTAGGTTGAACGACCGGTATTTTGAGGGGGATAAATTTTTGGGTGACCAAATCCAAAAGCCCATAAAAGCGCCAATACCCTAAGTCGCCGATAAAACCCTGTCGTCCCTCGATTTCAACATAGCGCGCCCGGTGTTGAACAATCAAGGTGTCCAAGTCCATAGGATGAACCCCAAAGGTTTCGTAAAGTCGGTTTTGTGCCTGTAAGGCACTAAGGGCCAAATTTTTGTTTAGTACAGCAGGCCGTTCAAGTCCGCGACTGGTTGTTGCTTTTTGCTGACTATAAGCCGAAGAGAAATGCAGGATGATAAACAGCAAAAAGCACAGGCGTATGATTTGCCCTGTAAGATGAAATTTTAAGCGATTATTCGCCAAGGACATACTGAATTCCTTTTTTCAAAAGCGTTATAAAACGCGCGTCACCGTAGGTTTTTTCCCAATGCCCCAAACCGGTATAAAAAGCTTTCCCGCCGTCGTAGGCATGATACCAGGTAATGGGATGGTAGTCGCCATTGGTCCCTCCAGTGTAGGAGTTTTCATCGAGGTAGAGTAGTACCTGTATTTGATCATTTGTAAAATTATAGTTGTACCATTCGTCCTCAATCGTCCAATTTTTGGAGAGGTGGTTGGTGATTGAATTATCGGTATCTACGGTTTCAATTTGTGCATTAGGGGTACCCGCTGGATGAGAAATAAAATATCCTCCGACCAATTTGCCATACCAAGGCCAATCATACTCTGTGTCAGCAGCAGAATGAATGCCAACATAACCCCCTCCATTTTTGATAAACGCTTCAAAAGCTTGTTGTTGTATGTCATCAAAAATGTCTAAGGTGGTGCATAAAAATACTACCGCATCTACTTTTGAAAATATATCTGTGCTCACCGCAGCCCCTTTGGAGGCATGTAGGATGTTGTAGTGGTTTTGATCACCCAACTCGGTTAGGGTTATTTTGCCAATGGCGATAGCTTCTGTATGAACAAAACCTTCAGTTATGGTCAAAACCAAAAGGGTTTTTTTGTTCTTGGTATCAAAATGAAGGGTGTCCACCGTTGTTTGCCCACGTGCCCAAAAGGACATAAGAACAAGACTTGCGAATAAAAAATTATTCATTGATAAATGCTTCATAGGATTGGATGTTGTCTAAAGCAACGTTAGCTCTTTTTTTCAAAGTATTAAAAGTTTGCTTTGCGGCATCAAAACGCTCGGTAATAACTTCCAAAAATTCCAATTCATTGGGAGAGGGTTTGGAATAACTGCTTGCGACTTTGCTGTACAAGCTGGACATTTTTTCACGCAATTGGGGTTCTGCTGCACCCACATAATTATCGCCTGTGGTGATGACCAGACGTTCTTTTAGTGCCTGTAGTTTTTCTTTTGTTCGTTTGCTTTTGACCTGTTCTAGCAAAAGATCAACCTGATAAACCATATAGGCCAGCTCTTGCGTCATGTCATAAAGCTGCATAGTTATGCGGTGTTTTTCTTCAAAAAATGAAGGATCTTTACTGGTCTTTGGATCGTTAGTAAGTTCAAATTCTTGTTCAAAGGTGTCTTTGCCCTTAGTGATCACAACTTTATATCGACCAGCAGCTACTCGAGGGGATGTAAAACCACCAAAATCAAGCGTTTTTCCTTTTGCTACTTTGGGTTGTTTGAGTGTATAGTTCCAAGTAACGGTATTGATTCCTTTTGATTTTTTGGGGTTAAGGGTTGCTATTTTTCGTCCTTGAAGGTCTTGGACCTCCATGGTCATTTTTCCAAAAGTATGTCGTTTGGGGAGTAGGTAGCTGAATTTGGCTCCCCGCGAGGGATTTTCTCCTACAAATTGAGTTTCAGTACCAAAATTATCTGCAAATCCGTCTCCACTGTCTTTCATTTGTAGCCCTTTGGCTTCAAAAAAGTGGAGTTTAGATTTTAGGTTTTGTGAATTGATATGGCGCAAAGGTGCGATATCATCAATAATGATCACACCACGACCATGCGTTCCCATAACCAAGTCATTGGTGCGTTTTTGAAGGGTTAGATAATGTATAGCTACTGGAGGGACGTTATTGGTAAACTGGCTCCAACTTTCACCACCGTTATTGGTGATGTAGAGGCCCATTTCGGTGCCTAAGAATAACAAGTCTGGATTGATGGGATCTTCTTCCAAACTGCGGGCAAACGTTTTAATTTCGTCCGTGGCAATATTTTTCCAAGAGGCGCCAAAATCCGTTGTTTTATAAACATAAGGTGTCATATCTCCGGTAGAGTGCCCTTCAAATACGACATAGGCAGTAGCCTTGTCATGGCCGCTGGCTTTTATGTGATAGGTCCAAGTATTGGCTGGGAGCCCACTTATGTTGCCAACGGTATTGGTCCAGGTTTTTCCTCCATCTTGAGTGAGTTGGACATTGCCGTCGTCGGTGCCCACCCAAATAATATTTTCGTCCAAGGGGGATTCGGTAATGGTAAAAATAGTGGTGTGGTTTTCCGCCCCAGAATTGTCCATAGACAACCCTCCAGAATCTTCTTGGTTTTGTTTTGCAGGGTCGTTGGTTGTGAGGTCTGGTGATAGGGTTTCCCAAGTTTCACCACGATCTTCAGAGCGGTGCAAAAATTGGCTTCCCATATAAAAGCGATCGGGTTGATGTTCGCTTATGGCCATGGGTGCGTTCCAGTTAAACCGCAGTTTTGGCTGTCCTTTTTTGGGAAGAGGTTGTATGGTTTTGATCAGCCCGTTGTCTACATCAAAGCGCCAAACATTTTCGGCACCTTGCATTTCAGAATAGATGATGTTTTGTGTGGGGTGCTTCAATACACGAAAACCATCGCCTTGCCCTACAGAGGTCCATAGAGCACCCCGAACACCACCTGGCGCTGAAGATGGCCCAAACCATGAGCCGTTATCTTGTAATCCGCCATAGACGTTATACGGCTCTTGATCATCGACACTTACATGATAAAATTGTGATAAGGGAAGGTTTTCTACAATTTCAAAAGTAGTTCCACCGTTCCACGAACGATAAACGCCACCATCTGTTGCTGCAAAAAGGTGATCAGAATCTTTAACACCAAAGACGACATCATGGATGTCACTATGCATATAGCCAAGATTTTTAAAGGTTTTTCCGCCGTCTCTAGAAATCGAACCGCTCAAACCTCCTTTGACGATTATATCAGGATTTTTAGGATCGACGACAATTCTCGAAAAATAAAATGGCCGCACTGTGATTCCAAAATCGTTGTTGCTTTGTTTCCAAGTAGCGCCGCCATCATCGCTTCGGTATAAGCCTTTTTTATCTTTTTCTTCGGCTTCGATTACGGTGTATAGGATATTGGGTTGGCTGGGTGCAATTGCTATGGCGAGGCGGCCAAGTTTTCCTTTTGGAAAGCCTTGATGGATTTTGGTCCAATTAGCACCACCGTCTTCAGATTTATAGAGTGCACTTTTGGCTCCTCCAGAATTAAACGACCAAGGCGTTCTTCGAAACTCCCACATGGAGGCATACAAAATATTGGGGTTGGTTGGGTCCATTGCCAGGTCGGCGCATCCGGTTGCTGGACCATCATATAATATTTGGGTCCAGCTTGCACCACCGTCTTCAGACTTATAAACCCCTCTTTGGTCACTGTCTGACCACAAGGCCCCTAATACCCCCACATATAGTTCGTTGGGATTATTGGGGTTGATAATGATATTGGCAATCCGTTCGGACTTTTCGAAACCCAATTTGTTCCAAGTAGCGCCGCCATCTGTTGTCTTGTAGAGGCCATCACCTATAGAAACGCTGTTTCGAGTCCATATTTCTCCTGTGCCAACATATACGGTATTGTCTGGGTCCGATGGGTCTATAGCTACTGCTCCAATAGATTGGCAGTATTCTTCAAAAATAGGGTTGAAAGTCGCCCCTCCATCATTGGATTTCCAAACCCCACCGCCGGCAGTACCTGCATAGATAATCCGCGGATTGGTTGGGTGCAATTCTAGATCAATAACACGACCACTCATAATTGCAGGGCCGATATGCCGTGCGCGTAAATCACCAAAATAGCTTGATAGGTTGAGGCTTGACTCTTGTGCATAAAATGCTTGGGGAGTAGTGACCAGCAGTGCCAAAACTCCTATAACTAATAAACGTTTCATGGGTCTAATTTTTAGTTTGAACCCGAGGGGTCTTCTGGAAAAGTAAATTCTGAATCGTTGACTTGTGGGTTGATTTCTATTTGATCAAATGAGATGGCTTGCCCCTCTTGCCCTTTGAGCCCCTGAATCATAGAAAAAGGAAAATAATAGCCTTCAACCTCTTGATAATCACTCATTTTGATTTCACTCATTTGCCCCTTGGCGGCTCCAGCTTTGATTTCTGAATGTACAGCGATAGGGACAAAATTGTCCATGTCAAAAAAGTAAAAGGAGATGTTTTCGACTTCTTGGCCGTCAATAATTAAGGGCTTTTTGGTCAGTTTTATTTTATAACATGCCGCACCGTCAATTTCTTCGGTGCCTAACAATTCTGCTGTATATCCTTTTTGCTTGTAGTTGAGAAAAGGATCTGGAAAATCCCCCATTTCTCTTTTAATATTATCAGTCGCTTCTTGATCACTTTTTTCTGCCTTTTGTGTCATCATATTGATGCTCCACAAAATTGTTCCATCAAACACACCTTGTTTGATTTGTTGTCCTTGAAAATTGATTATGGTCATTTGTTTTCCGGACTTTAGCTGTGTAATTTCTAATGGAATTTCTAAGCCCATTTGACTTACTTTGGCATACATTTTAATGCCTTGAAGGGCATCCCATTGGGCACGTCCGCCAGTGTTTTCGAAATAATTATCAAGAATTTCATCAAGATTTTGTGCAGTATTGACTTGAGGCAGCATCAAAACTACTGCAAGTAGAAGTTTTGTAATTTTTTTCATTTTTTATGTATTGGTCTCTAAATATAGAGTTTTTACGTTACAAATTACGTGTAATTCATTCCTTGGTTTCCTAAAAATTGAGAATGTAAGGGGTTGTATTTTTCGGGTGTATTGGACTGATTATTCGGACTTTTTGGAAGTTAAAATCCTGAACGTAAAAGCAGTTTACTACCGCCATTTTGTATGGTAAAATGATTGAGATTCTCTAAAGAGTAAGCTGCTAATATGAAAAATTGGATTCTGCCTTTTAAAAAAAATGTACATTGGCAATTAAAATTTTTAGATATGCTACGGAGTTTGGTAATACTTGTTGGTTTGTTTAGTGCATCTATCGTTGCTGCCCAAAACACAGCATCCATGGTGCGACCCAATTTTGAAGCCACAGCTTTAGAAGAAGCCCCACAAATTGATGGTGAAGTAATCAATGACCCGGTTTGGGCGCAACTGACCCCAATAACAGATTTGGTACAAACCAGTCCGCGTTATGGAGCAGCCATTAGCGAAAAAACACACATTCGAGTAGCATACACCGACAAAACATTTTATGTAGCGGTGGTTTGTTTTGATCAAAACCCGGACAAAATTGTCGTTTCGGACTCGCGTCGTGATGCCGATCTCAATGATGAGGATAGTTTCTTATTTATTATCGATACGTACAATGATCAACAAAACGGTTTTTTGTTTGGCACCAACTCGAGCGGCATGGAATACGATGCTCAGATCGATCGTGAGGGACAAGGCAATTTCAATGCCAACAGACAACAAGGCGGTGTAGTAGGGGGCACCAACATCAATTGGGATGCCAGCTGGACAGTCAAAACCCAACTGGGTGCTTTTGGTTGGAGTGCTGAGTTTGCAATTCCCTTAAATTCAATTCGATTTACGAGTGGCAAATCGGTGACCTGGGGGATCAATTTTCAACGCAACATTGCCAAAAACACAGAGACCGCCTATTGGGCCAGCTTGCCTTTGGGTTTTGACATCAAGCGTCTTTCTTTGGCCGGAAAGATGAGCGGCTTGGAACTTAAAAGCCCTAAAAACCTAAAAGTTATACCCTATGTATTGGGCCAAAACGCGCGAACACAACAAGGAACAGTGCAGACCAAAACGACGGGAGATGTTGGGATGGATGTCAAATACAGCCTAACCCCAGGTCTGACCTTGGACCTGACCTATAACACGGATTTTGCGCAAGTGGAGGTCGATGAACAACAAGTCAATTTGGACCGATTTAACCTATTTTTTCCCGAAAAAAGAGCTTTTTTTCTAGAAAACGCAGGACAGTTTACCGTGGGAAGCCCCGGAGAAGTTGACTTGTTTTTTAGCCGACGTATAGGCATAGGAGACGCTGGAGAATTGGTCCCTATTGTAGGGGGCGCACGGGTATCCGGGAAAATTGGGCAGACTAATGTTGGCCTACTAAGCATGTTTACCCAAGCTGTTGGAGAAGCCATTCCGGAGAACAATTATTCGGTAGCTCGGATCAACCATGATTTTGCAAAAAGCCGTTCTTCTTTTGGAGGGGTATTTGTTGGCAAAAGCCCTTTAGGAACTTTGGGTGGCGATGACAATCAGGTATTTGCCCTTGATGGGAAATTAGGAATTGGCAAAAAAGCACAAATCACCGGCTTTGTTTCCAAAAGTGCTACTCCAGGAATTACCACAGACGATCATGCTTTTCAGATCAACGGAATTTATAATTGGGACGGATGGAATATCCGCGCGGGCTATACCGAAGTAGGTGAAGGTTTCAACCCCGAGGTTGGTTTTCTACTCCGATCGGCCTTTAAAAAGCCCGATTTTTTGATCTTTAAACAATGGCGCCCCGAAAATTTGGGCCCCATTCTCGAAGTACGGCCCCATATCTCCTACCGCAGTTATTGGAATTTTGACAATCAACTGATCAGCAGCTTTACCCATGTCGACAACCATTGGGTGTGGCCCAGTGGATTTGAGGTGCATACTGGAATCAATTTTACCCAAGAGGGTGTGCTTACTCCATTTTCCATTTCGGGGGTGACCGTTGATACCAATCTCTACAAACACGAAGAACTGCAATTGGTGGTTATCACCAACCCCAATGCCAAAATCAATCTTTCGAACAGAACCGTAATTGGCGGCTATTATGGCGGCAACCGAGTGGTTACCTCTAACACCGTCAACGCACGATTTGGTGATAAATTTAATGTAGCACTCAACCTCAATTACAACCAACTAGAACTGCCCAATGGAGACATCAATGCCTTTGTAGGCGGAACTCGATTGAGCTATAGTTTTACGCCACGGATGTTTGTTCAGAGTTTGATACAGCGCAACAGTTTGTCTGACATCACTTCAGTTAATGCACGATTTGGATGGTTGCAAAATGCCAATACCGGACTTTTTGTTGTGCTCAACCTCATCGAAGATCAAAGTTTAGAATTGCCAAAACAAACTCAATTTTTTACAATAAAATATACCTATCAAATTGACGCGTTGTAGCGTTAATTTTTCTTAAACTGTTGGCCTTTGTAGAGCAAATAAAAGAGTGGGAGAGTGATTGCAATGGCCCAAATAATTAAGGCGTCACGCTCGTCCCATAACAGATAGGCCCCGCAAAAAATGAGCGTCGAAAAGCCGGCCAGCTGATAAAAAAACCGCTTAAAGAATTTTAAATATCCTACAATATCAAATTTTGAACGCGCTTCTTCGGACATGGTATTGTATCCCGCCAACAGATATTTGGCGTTTTCTTGGTTGATAAAATAAGCGATCAAAACAAACAGCATTGCCGTGAAGACAACCGGTATCCAAATTCCCATACTACTATAAATATTTTTTAAAATACTCAGATTTTGGAAGACTCAAAACACGCCAAGATTATTTTTTTACACCTTTTAAACTTTTTAAAACAACCAGCGTCAAAAAAACATCTGATTTGATTTTCTAACCTTTATCGAAAAAGAAAATTGTTAAAAAAAAAGCCTCCTCTAGGAGGTTTTTTTTGTTAAAAGTGCGCGTTTTTTTCAATCTTCATATTTTTAAAGTTGTTAATAATACACCCAACGTCTTGTTGGACTGGGTTTGTAGAAATAGTACCTTGCAACAAAAGAAGAACTATGGCAGATCAAAAAGATGCAAAACTAAAAGCACTCCAACTCACTTTAGACAAGTTGGATAAGACCTATGGCAAGGGTGCAGTAATGAAGCTCGGAGACGAGGCAATAGAAGAAATTGAGGCCATCTCATCAGGATCATTAGGGCTCGATATCGCCCTGGGGGTTGGCGGATATCCCAAAGGACGAGTTATTGAAATTTATGGACCGGAATCTTCCGGGAAAACTACCCTAACCTTACATGCCATAGCAGAGTGTCAAAAAGCAGGAGGTATCGCCGCTTTTATTGATGCCGAACATGCCTTTGACCGTTTTTATGCCCAAAAATTAGGTGTAGATATCGGTGAACTGATCATATCCCAGCCCGATCATGGAGAACAAGCACTCGAAATAGCCGACAACCTCATCCGTTCTGGCGCCATTGACATCGTTGTCATTGACTCCGTTGCCGCATTGACGCCCAAAAGCGAAATTGAAGGCGAAATGGGGGATTCTAAAATGGGCCTACACGCGCGACTCATGTCACAAGCCTTACGAAAGTTGACCGGATCGATCAGCAAAACCAATTGCACGGTCTTTTTCATCAACCAGTTGCGTGAAAAAATTGGCGTTATGTTCGGCAACCCCGAGACCACTACCGGCGGTAATGCCCTAAAATTTTATGCCTCTGTACGACTCGATATTAGACGGTCTACACAAATCAAAAATACTGATGCAGAAGTCACCGGAAACCGTACCCGTGTCAAGGTGGTCAAAAACAAGGTAGCCCCACCGTTTAAAACCACAGAGTTTGATATCATGTACGGAGAGGGGATTTCTAAGATTGGAGAAATCATTGACCTCGGTGTCAACTTTGAAGTCATCAAAAAAAGCGGATCATGGTTTAGCTATGGGGATACTAAATTGGGGCAAGGCAGAGACGCCGTCAAAACCCTTCTTGAAGATAATCCCGAACTGATGGAGGAACTCGAAGCCAAAATCATTGAAACGCTAAAAGCGGTTGAATAATCGTTTTTAAGGTTCACGCATACGAAAGCCCAATTATTTGGGCTTTTTCTTTTTTAACAGTTCAAATGTCAGCGGCTTTTAGTAGCTTCGTAAAGGGCAACCTCAAAAATATATTTTATGAATAGAAGAGAATCCCTTGTATTGCTTTTACATACGGGCCTTGGCGCGGCATTGTTGCCACAAAAACTTTGGGCAAACGAGCCTTTGGACACCACTCAAGAAGATCATATTCAGTTTTTCGAAGCATTTTCAAGCCAACTTTTGGGCACCTTTTACCAAGGCAATTCAGCACAAAGTATCTATGGAATCTCAGCAGCTTGTTTCATCCAAAATTGTTTGACCAAAGAAGCCCAAGAAGACCTCTCAAAAGGGTGTCTCACACTACAGCAATACTGTAAAAAAAAGTTTAATGCTTCGTTTGAAGCCGCATCACAAGAACAACAAAAAGCAGTTATGAATGGTCTTTTCGACAAAAAGCAACCCCTTTTTGCTAATGCGTTTTCATTTGCCAAAAGCGTAAGAAGCGTGGTACTCTTCAATTTCTTTAATAGCGAATACGGTGCAACCCAAGTTCTCGAATACCTGCCCATACCTGGAGGGTATCAAGGGCAAATTGCACGAGACAAAAACAGTCGTATATGGACCCACTAGAAACCGATTTTGACGCAATTGTTATTGGCTCTGGCATTTCGGGTGGCTGGGCAGCAAAAGAATTTTGTGATAAAGGATTTAAAACATTGGTTCTTGAAAGAGGACGTCAAATAAAGCATGTAGAAGATTACCCGACTGCGCATACCCATCCTTGGGAAATGGAATACCATGGGCGGATTACACAGCAAGAAAAACAAGCCAACCCGATTGTGTCTCGCTGTTATGCCTATGGGCGTGCAACCGAACATTTTTTTGTCAAAGACAACGAGCATCCGTATCAACAAGACCGCCCGTTTGATTGGATACGTGCGTATCAGGTGGGGGGCAAAAGTTTGCTTTGGGCACGTCAAGTGCAACGTTGGAGTCGTTTTGAATTTGAGCGCCCCCATCGTGATGGTTATGGAATAAAATGGCCCATCAGTTATGACGATTTAGCTCCATGGTACAGTCATGTCGAACGTTTTATTGGGGTCAGTGGCAATAACGATGGATTGGAAGAAGTCCCTGATGGTGAATTTTTACCCGCTTGGGAAATGAATGCCATCGAACTGTACATCCAAGATAAGATCAAAAAAAATTTTTCGGATCGTACGGCCGTCATCGGCCGTTGTGCGCATCTAACCGACACCAAAGAAGTTCATCTAAAACAAGGACGCAATCGTTGTATGGCACGTACACGTTGTGAAAGAGGCTGTCCTTTGGGAGCGTATTTTAGCAGCAATTCTTCTACCTTACCCTGGGCTAATAAAACGGGTAATTTGACCCTCAAGACACATCAAGTTGTTTCAAAAATTCTTTACGATTCAGAATCTCAAAAAGCAACAGGGGTAGAAGTTATTGACGCCTACACCAAAACCATCAAACGCTATACGGCTCGAGTGATTTTTGTAAATGCCGCCACGATCAACACCAATGCCATATTGTTGAATTCGACCTCAGAACGCTTTCCTAATGGTTTGGGAAATGACAACGGTTTGTTGGGGCGTTATTTGTCTTTTCACAACTATAGAGGCCAGCTTACCGCCAAGCACCATGGTGCTCCAGATAGTTATTACCGTGGAAGACGCCCAACCTCCATAATGATCCCTTCATTTAGAAACAAAAACACCAACGATGCAGATTTTCAGGGTGGGTATATGATGTTTTACTCCGCAACACGTGAGGGGTGGTCTCAACAACAAGAAGGGCCGCAGTTTGGCACGGAGTTTATTCAAAATAGTGCCCGTCCAGGCCCGTGGTCCATCTATATGATGATGCAAGGAGAGACCATTCCAATAAAATCCAATCGGGTATATTTGACCGAGCAACTAGATCAATTTGGGATTCCCAAACCCGCACTCGATGTAGGGTACACGGACAATGACGAAAAAATGCTCAATGACTTTTTAGAACAGGGTGTTGCCATGTTGCAAAAAGCCGGTTGTGTAGAAATTAACGCGTATGAAACACACCAAGCTCCAGGACTTGACATTCATGAAATGGGGGGTGTTCGTATGGGAGATGACCCAAATGAATCAATGCTCAACAGTCATAATCAGTTGCATCATTGCTCCAACGTATTTGTAACCGACGGGGCTTGTATGAGTTCTACTGGGGTTCAAAACCCGTCCCTGACTTTTATGGCACTTACCGCAAGAGCAGTCGATTATGCCGCAGGCCAACTCAAAGAAGGCCTGTTTTAATTTTTCTTTTAAAATAGATTTTTGCAGTCAAACTTCTGTTTCAGTTAAATTAGACTACCTTTGCACCCAGATTATATATTATGACAACATTTAAGGCGTTAGGTCTATCTGCGCCACTATTGAAAGCCGTAGAGCAACTCGGCTTTACCTCCCCCACTGACGTACAAGAAAAAGTTATACCAGTCTTACTCGAGACCGAAAACGATTTGGTGGCTTTGGCTCAAACAGGAACTGGAAAGACAGCCGCTTTTGGATTGCCTCTTTTGCAACGTTTAACCCCCGGTATTCGGCAGACTCAAGCACTAATTTTATCACCAACAAGAGAGTTGTGTTTACAAATCACCAATGAACTTGGTTTGTACGGTCAAAACATGCCCGAAATCAAAATTGTGCCCATCTATGGCGGTGCAAACATCTCTGAGCAGGCCAAAAAAATAAAAAGAGGCGCTCAGATTATCGTTGCAACACCAGGCCGACTCAAGGATATGATACGAAGAAAAATGATCGATATCAGCGCTTTGGCATATTGTGTGTTGGATGAGGCAGATGAAATGTTGAATATGGGCTTCTATGACGACATACAAGACATTTTGACCCACACCCCCAAAGACAAAAAATCTTGGCTCTTTTCGGCGACTATGCCCGAAGAAGTGGATCGCATTGCCCAAAAGTTTATGCGCAAGCCCCAATCGATAACTGTTGGCACCAAAAATGCAGGGACCAAAACGGTAGAACATCATTATTATAAAATAAACAGCCGTGATCGTTATGAAACATTACGATCTATAGTAAGCATAACACCCGATATCTTTGGGTGTATTTTTTGCCGAACCAAAATCGAAACCCAAAAAGTAGCCGATCGACTCGTACAAGATGGTTTCAAAGCGGCGGCCCTACATGGCGATATGAGTCAAGGACAACGTGATACGGTCATGCAGTCCTTTAGACAACAAAAAATCCAACTTCTGATAGCTACCGATGTTGCGGCTCGAGGAATTGACGTCGAGGACATTACTCATGTGATCAACTACCAACTGCCCGATGAGGTCGAAGTATATACGCACCGAAGCGGACGTACAGGGCGCGCTGGGAAGTTGGGAATTTCTATAATGTTGGTAACCAAGGGCGATTTAAGAAAACTTAAATTGATTGAAAATAAACTTCAAACCAAGGCCCAACACCAAGAATTGCCTTCACCACAAGAGATGCTTGAAAGCCAGATACAACGCTGGTCAATGTCCATAAAAAACACCCCTTATCAACCGGCCTTAGAACCCTATTTGGAGGCGGTTTATCACGAATTTGAAGCACTGCCTAAAGAGGTTTTGATACAACAACTGTTGTCCAAAGAGTTTGGAATGATTGAGTTGAAAAAATCCCAAAAAGCGTCTTTTGACACAACCGTAGAGTTTTCTGAAACACCAAAAAGTAAATCCAAAGACCAGGTTCGATTTTATATCAATCTGGGGAGCCGTGATAACTATGATTGGCCCGAGCTTAAGGACTTTATTCGCTCGATGACCAACCTTGACAAAGAGGCTATTTTTCATGTAGATGTATTTAAGAGCTTTTCCTATTTTACCACCGAGATACAGCACCAAGACTTGATACTCAATGCATTTGAAGGCTTGATTTTGGATCAACGAAAGATTCATCTTGAGATTACAGAAGGCCGAAAAACGCGATTTCCAAAAGGGTCCGGAGGAGGATTCAAAAAGGAGAAAAAAAGTAAAGACCGCGGAAAGGTAAAAAAAAGAAGCCGCCGATAATCAAACTACCTGGGCCCCCCAAAGTTTTTTAAACCATACAATAAAACACCGACCAATAGCAGTAATAGCCCCGAAAGAAGCACTTCAAGGCCCGTGCCGAAAATCACCCATACACAAAAAAACATGGCCAACACAGCAATAACTGTCAGCCCCCTATGGGGGTTGTTCTTTGTTTGGTTTTGCAACACAATCAGACTAAGGGCAGAGAGCAAAAAAGGCGTCAATACAGAAAGTGTAGATAGATTCATCATGTACGCAAAGGTATCGACCAATCGATCCGAATAGCGAAACATCAAAACGATGGAAGCCAAAATACTGGAAACAATAATCCCTTGTTGGGGAGCACCGTTTTTGTTTTTTTTCTTAAAAAATTTTGGAAATAGTTGATCGTGCGCTGCAGCCATGGGGATCTGTCCTTGAATTAAAATCCATCCATTTAGGGCCCCCAAAGTTGCCAACATGGCACCTGCCGCAACAATATATTTTGAAGAAAGTCCCCAAAATACAAAAGCAGCATCGGCAAATGGAGCGGTAGAAAGCAACAACGTTTCTGGAGGAATAATACCCATAATGGCCACAGAACATAAGATATAGGTTATGATGGTTATGCTGGTGCCAAACAGGCCGGCTTGGCCCACAGTTTTGGCAGCATTTTTTACTTTGGCGCTGGTGATGGTCGCAGATTCTAATCCGAGATAGGCAAACAAAGTTAGTGTTGTAGTTGCTGTTAGCGCTGCAAAATTGCTTTCTGAACTGCGGTTGATCAAATTGAGATTACCAAAATCGATGTACCAGATGCCGATAAAGCCAATCAAAAAAATTGGAATTAGCTTCAGAACTGTTGTTAGCCGTTGAACCCAAGCAACATTTTTGAGTTGTAAGGAGTTGACCCAAGTAAAAAACCATAGCACGCTCAGTCCAGCACCAATGGCCCATACGGGAGATTTTGTTAGGGCAGGAAAAAAAACGCCTAAATAACCTACAAATGCAACAGCAATAGCCGCATTGGTACACCATATAGAAACCCAGTAGCCCCAGGCAACAAGAAACCCCATAAAATTTCCTAGGGCAATTTTTGTAAAGGCATAGGGCCCTCCCAAAGTTTGGGGATGCAGTTTGCTCAACTGTTTATACACTGCGGCGAGTAACAGCGCCCCTATAGAAGAACAGACCCAACCCAAAAGACTAATCCCTCCATAATAGGCCAAAGTTGCAGGCAACAAAAAAATTCCTGATCCAATCATATTGCCCGTTACCAAAGCAGTACTGGACCAAAACCCAATTTTTTTCAACGAATTTGATTTTACTTAAAGCTAACAAAATTTTGACAAGGCACTACAATTGCATAAGTTTACTAAAGACCGTAGATCTCTATAACAAATAATGAAAAATGCATTTCCTAAAAAGCTCGAATCGTGTTGGCATCCTGTGGCTTACAGCAAATCCATCTCCAAGGAGCAACCCTTAGGCACTTTTTTATTAGACCAACCCATCGTGATTTGGCGCAGTGCAGATGGCATTCCGCATGCCATGAAAGATCTTTGTATTCATCGTGGTACTGCATTGTCTTTGGGATGGGTAAAAGACGATTGTCTGGTTTGCCCCTATCATGCATGGCGGTTTGACAAAAAAGGAGTATGTGTTCATATCCCACAAGCACCCGATGTCAAAATCCCCGAAAAAGCCAAAACCCCCGTCTATCAATGTCAAGAACGTTATGGATTGATTTGGGTCGCCTTAGCGGATCCTCATTTTTCATTGCCTGAAATTCCAGAGTACAACCATCAAGATTGGAAGTGGGTGGATACCGGGCCGTTTGACTGGAATAGCGACAGCTCACGTCAGGTCGAAAATTTTACAGATTTTGGTCATTTCCCCTGGGTGCATCCCGGGTTACTCGGCGACCCCGAGCGCCCTTTGGTCCCCGATTGTAAAGTAACGGCAGCGGGCACGGTATTGCATTATAGTATCGTGCGGCCCGAAGCTACAAACTCTGAAGAGTTTCCGGTTTTTGCCAACGAAAAAGTTGTACTACCCGAACGCCGAAGTGCCTATCAATTGCACCTGCCCTACACCATTGTTTTACGTTTGGGATGGGGGGGCACCAAGGGCATGGTTTATTTTTTTGTATCCCAACCAATTTCAAAAAACAAATGTCGGGGATACTGTATAATAGGTAGAAACTATAATCACGATGAGCCAGACACTGTATTGCAAGAATTTGAACAAGTAATTTTTGATCAAGACAAACGTATTGTAGAGTCTCAACGTCCGGAGCAAGTACCTTTTGACTTTGCAGAAGAACTGCATCTAAAATTTGATGCAGTCGCAATGAATTATCGCAAGTTGATGAAAAAATTTAAACTCGATTATTAAGATGAAATTACACATACTGCTTTTAACCACATTATCACTTTTAGTTGCCAAAACCTATGCACAACAAACAATTTTAATCACAAATGCACAGGTCTGGGATGGTACAAGTGATCGGGTAGTGCCAAACACCAGCGTATTGATTGAAGACCATCTAATCGTAAAGGTTGCTCCGACAATCAAAGCGCCAAAGGGCACACAGATTATTGACGCTCAAGGCAAAACACTTATACCGGGGCTATCGGATGCACACGTGCATTTGGCCCTAACAATGGGGATGCAAACCATACGTGGTCAAGCTCATTGGATGTACACAGCGTTAAGGGCAGCAGCTTCAGCTGAAAACTTTTTGATGCAAGGTTTTACAACCGTTCGTGATTTGGGAGGGCCTGTATTTGGTCTAAAAAAAGCCATCGACGAGGGCTTGGTTCCAGGCCCAAGGATCTTTCCTTCGGGGGCGTTTATATCACAAACTTCGGGTCATGGAGATTCGAGAACGGCCAACGAGCTCAGCAACTACTGGTATGGCAACATCATGCACCCTATAGATGCTTTGGGTTGGGCTTTTGTAGTTGATGGGCGTGCTGAAGTATTGAAAGCTGCTCGTGAAAATTTAAGACAAGGAGCAACACAGCTCAAAGTGATGGCTGGTGGAGGGATCGATTCCGATTTTGATCCAATTCACTCCGTACAGTTTACAGTCGATGAACTTCGAGCTGCAGTCTCAGCCGCCGAAGATTGGGACACCTATGTAGCGGTTCATATTTATAATTCTGAAGGCGCCATACGGGCCTTGGAAGCAGGTGTCCAATGTTTGGACCATGGTCATTTGCTAAACGAAACGGCAATCAAAAAGATTAAAGAAAAAAATGCTTGGCTGGTGCCACAGGCCTACTGGATCGATGCTCCCGCAGATTTTTGGGCTCCTGGACAGGATCAAATTCCGCCAGAGACTCTAAAGAAAGTAAAGATTGTTTTGGAAGGAACCAAAAGACAAATGGATTTGGCCAAAAAGCATCAAATTAAAATGGGGTTTGGCTCAGACGCCTATGGTGGTCTCGGGCTCGAATCATTAGCATTGATGGAGTTTACTGCTCGTACAAAGTGGTACACTCCCGTTGAGGTTCTCAAGCAAGCAACTTCGGGGAATGCCCAACTTTTGGCCCTGTCTGGCAAAACCAATCCATATTTGGAGGGACCTTTGGGTGTAATTGTTGCCGGAGCCTATGCTGATTTATTGATTTATGAGGGCAATCCTCTTGAAGACATTCGTGTATTGACCGATCCCAAAGAGCACTTAAAGCTGATTATGAAGGATGGTAAAATTTTTAAAAACGAACTTAAAAAGGCAGATTAGAAAGATCGACATTGCCTCCCGTAAGAATCAACCCAATTTTTCTTCCTTTAAATTCGTTAGGGTTTTTGAGTACCACTGCCAAAGGCAGTGAGCAAGAAGGTTCGCAGATTATTTTGAGTCGTTCCCAGATGAGTTGCATGGCGTGTATGATTTCTTCTTCAGAAACCGTAAAAATTGCTGCTGCGCCGTCAAGGATAATTTTAAAATTGCGTTTTCCTAAAGAAGTTTTGAGTCCATCAGCTATGGTGTTTGGGCGGATCACTTTTAGGTGCTTTTTTTGTGTAAAGGACTGGTAGGCATCATCGGCATTTTTTGGCTCGGCAAGAATAACTCGTGTGGTTGGAGAAAACGCTTTTGTCGCAAGAATGCTCCCGGATGCGAGTCCGCCCCCACCAACGGGGCAAATCAAATCGTCAAGAGCTGGGCATTGCTCATAAATTTCTTTGGCACAGGTTGCCTGCCCCAAAATTACGGCATCACTGTCGTAGGGATGGACAAAAGTAGCCTGAGTTTGATCGATGATTTGTTGACAGGTTTCGATACGTGACTGCTCCGAATTTTCGCAAAGTGTCACCTGTCCTCCATAGCCTTTTACAGCTTTTACCTTGATTGCTGGCGCTCCTTTTGGCATCACGATATAGGCGGTCGTTTTTGCAATCTGAGCCGCGCGTGCTAAGGCTTGAGCATGGTTACCAGACGAGTGGGTTACAAATCCTTTTTTTAGTTCATCTTTTGGGGTCGTAAGAACTGCATGAAGGGCGCCACGCATTTTGAACGCACCTATTTTTTGAAAATTTTCACACTTAAAAAATAACTGCGCGCCCGATAAATCATCCAAATATTGAGACGTTAGTATGGGTGTACGGTGGATGTGTTCTTTAATTTTATTGTAGGCACTGTCAATTTTGTGTTGTAAGTTTTCGGAAGCCATCAATCAAAATTTTAGGTGTCGGATGGTATCTCCACGATTGATAAGTTGTTTTAACGAATCAATGCCGGCTTGGACATGCTTTTGGTCGAACAATTGAGAATTTTTTTCATCTTTTGACGAGGTTTTTACGCCTTCAGGAATCATGGGTTGGTCAGTTACCAAAAGCAAAGCACCTGTGGGGATTTTATTATGAAAACCTACAATGAATAGCGTGGCTGTCTCCATATCAATGGCATACGCTCTGAGGCTTTCAAGATAGGCTTTAAATGATTCATCATGTTCCCAAACCCTTCGGTTGGTGGTATATACGGTACCGGTCCAATAATTGAACCCCTGGTCTTTTATGGTTGATGAAATTGCGCGTTGTAGTGCAAAAGAGGGCATGGCAGGAACCTCTTTGGGAAAATAATCATCCGAAGTACCGTCTCCCCGAATTGCACCAATGGGCAAAATGAAGTCCCCAATTTGATTGCGTTTTTTCAGGCCACCACATTTCCCTAAAAATAAGACTGCAGATGGATTTATTGCGGTCAATAAATCCATGATCAATGCCGCGTTGGGGCTTCCTATTCCGAAATTGATGATCGTGATTTCTTGTGAGGTCGCAGAAGGCATCGGTTTGTCAGTGCCCTGTATGGTTGCACCCGTAGCTTCGGCAAATAAATGAACATATTTTTGGAAATTGGTTAGCAAAATATACTTTCCAAAATCTTCAAGCGCTACCCCGGTGTAGCGTGTAAGCCAATCTTTTACGATTTGTTCTTTATTTTCCATGGTTATTTTATTCAAAAATACAACAATTTGTAGCGCATCAATTTTTGTGGGATAAAAACCCATTTGCTTTTGAGATTATGTAATTTTAAGAACACCTAAAAAACGAACATACGCTTGATCCGCATTTATCATTTATTAATTCTACTACTGGTTTTGGTTGGCTGTAGTACAAATGAGCGATTGGTGCCTGTTTCGGTCGCTGATTTTGAAAAATTTGTTTCGCAAACAGGGTATATTACGGATGCTGAGCGATATGGATGGTCCATCGTACAACTCGATGTCTATAATTTCAAATTGGTAGAAAATGCCATTTGGACACAGCCAGATGGCGTACATGCCCCAAGAAAAAAAACCCTTCCGGTTACACAAGTTAGCTACAACGATGCTGTCGCCTATTGCAAATGGGCAGGGGTACACTTGCCGACCTATGAAGAATATTGGAAGTTTGTCGCCGAAGACCACAGAGTAATCGTATCCGACAATACACTCCCCATTTCACCCGTTGACAGTGTAAGTGTAGTGGGCAATGTTTGGGACATCACTGCACCCATCAATTCTGAGCAAATCCGTTTGGCTGGAGGCTCGTTGTTTTGCTCGCCAAACACCTGCCACGGAACGCAAAAAGACCGAGAACTCTATGTTGACAAAGAAACGGGAAACATCAATTGCGGATTTAGTGTAGTGGTCGCGGACTAGTTTTTTTAAATTTCCATAATTGTACCTATCTTAATTAAAAATAAAGTTTTATGTACTCTGCCAAACGCTTTTTGATACTAGGATTTCTCAGTCTTTTTTGGATTTCGTGTGAAACACAGCCTCCAAAGCGGCCCAATATTTTGTTTATTATGTCTGATGACCACACCTCTCAAGCTTGGGGGATATACGGTGGGGCGCTTTCGGAGTATGTAAAAAACTCAGGCATAAAACGACTGGCCTCAGAAGGGGTCACCCTCGACAATATGTTTTGTACCAACGCTATCTGTGTACCCTCTCGTGCAGCCATTTTGACCGGGAACATGAGTCACAAAAATGGGGTTTATACTCTTGGCGACGCCCTATCGCCAGACACACTAAACATTGCTAAAATCATGTCTTCTGCAGGATATCGTACGGCGATTATTGGCAAATGGCACCTCAAGGAAGAACCCACAGGTTTTGACTATTATAAAGTCTTACCTGGTCAGGGGCGTTATTTTGACCCAGTATTTAAGACGGCTGAAAATTGGGAATACGGTTGGAAGGGCGGAAAAGAACAAAAGGGATTTTCCTCGGACATTATCGGAGACGAATCCATCGAATGGATGGCACAACAGTCAGACGACCAACCCTTTTTTCTGATGGCGCACTTTAAAGCAACTCACGAACCCTTTCACTATCCCGAACGGCATGCCACCCTATTGGAAGATATAACATTGCCCGAACCCCAATCGTTACTGGAACCCTACCCAACAGAAACAGGTCGTACCTTTAGAGGGCAACTTTTGGATAATTTGACCAAAAGATGGCTGCGCTATCAGGCAGAACCCGATAAATATTGGACCGATTACCCAGGGATGCCTTTCGAAATCGATGGACTCGACAGTATTGGTATCCGAAAAAAATCCTATCAAAAATTTGTAAAAGACTTTATAAGATGTGGCGCAGCCATAGATGATAATATCGAAAAAATACTAGCAGCCTTAGAAAAAAGCGGCCAGCTCGATAATACCCTTATCATCTATACCTCAGATCAAGGCTATTTTTTGGGCGAGCATGGCTTTTTTGACAAACGGATGATGCTCGAAGAGTCCGCGCGCATGCCTTTTGTTGTTCGTTATCCCAAAGACCTGCCCCAAGGCGAAAGAAACACTTCGTTATTAATGAATATCGATATTCCTGCGTTGATTTTGGATTATGCTCAAGTAAACCAACCCGATGCGATGCAAGGAAAAAGTTTTAGAACCCTTCTCAAAAATCCAGAAACCCCCGGTAGGGAGTACACCTATTACCGCTATTGGGAGCACAGCCCAGACCGCCCAGCACATTTTGGCGTCCGCAGTCAACGTTACAAATTGATTTATTACTACGGCGAGCCCTTAGGTATGAAAAGCGCCAGTAAAGAAGCGACTACCCCTACTTGGGAGTTTTATGACCTCCTAGAAGACCCCAAAGAAAGCATCAATCACTTCAATAATCCAAATTATAAAACCATTATTGAAAAAATGCACCAGGCACTCAAAACAGAAAAAGCCTATTATGAAGATCATGCTGTAGTAGTGCCCGAACTATAAATTTTTAATAAGTGAAAAAAACAGCTCTGCTTTTTGTCGCAGCCCTGTTGGGGGTGCTGCTATTTCTGATGCTAGCGGCAGTTTGGGAATTCTTTTTTGGCACTCATGTAGATGGTTTTATTCCGTATTTGATTCTATTACTAGCGGTAGTAAACGTGGGCTTGTTTTTAGCGTTAAGAAAAAATATTTACTAGAATCAAAAAACTTAAAAAAAGCAATTTTTAGCCCGTTTTGGACGTTTTTTGATCAAAAATCAAGGTTTTTGCGTCCATTTTGCCACAAAATCACCCTTTTTGCTTTCCAGCCTCCAACAATAGAGAGGGCATACGTACTGCGTTTAAATAGCTAATTTTTGTATTTTTCTATTTAGAGAATTTAACAGGCACTATTCTAATGAAAAAACAGCGTTTATTTTTTGGGTATATGTTACTCCTACTTATTTTTTTGGTTACCGCTTGTGAACAACGCGCCTATACACTTGTAGATCAATACATTTATAAACAAAAAGAACATCCAGGTGATCCCAGCACATGGACATTGGTTTGGGAAGATGCTTTTGACTCGCTGCAAACACAGTTTTGGAACCCCATCGATTTGTACAAGTCAGAACGAATCATAAGCCGTAATCCACAGTTTTTAGAAGATAGAAATGCGTGGCGGGCCTTCACAAACAGCTGGTCCAGTTATATGTCTGCCGATAATCCAGAAACCATTACGTTTCAAAACGGAATTGTAAATCTAAAGGCCCTTAAAAACAAAGACACCACAGCTTGGGACAACAGGCCCTACCATACTGGAGGATTGTGGTCGCAACATAAGTTTGCGTTTCAGTATGGGCGGTTAGAAATCCGCGCCAAACTTGATCCTGCATTTGGCGCATGGCCCGCCTTGTGGCTCATTCCAGAAAAGAGTATTTATCCAGATCAGCACAATGGTGAAATTGACATCATGGAAAGACTCAATCATGATCCATTTGTTTATCAAACCATTCATTCGCATTGGAATCTGAACCTCAAATTGGACAATCTCAAACGCTACGATACCATATCCTTTGCCCCCACGGAGTACAATACCTTTTGGGTGTCGTGGGAAAAAGAAAAAATCACGTTTGGCATCAACGATCGCACCAATTTTGAATATCACAAACTTCAAGGAGCGGGCACCTATCAGTGGCCGTTTGATCAGCCCTTTTTTGTTATTCTGAGTCAGCAACTCGAGGGGTGGCCTGGCAAGGTGACCCAGCCCGAAGAATTGCCCATAGACATGAAAATTGACTGGATCCGATTATATCAATAATGGATCCGACATTCGAAGGGTTTTTTCATCAGGTTTTGTAAATTTAAACCTATGAATCATCTCCTAAAAGCTATAGGCTATGGATTAGTATCTCTAGCAGTAGTCCTTTTTTTGTTTGACTTTTTGCAAGACAATAAAACCAGAATCCTTATCCTCGGATTGCTATTAATCGTTATTGGATTTGTTTTGGAACGTTTCCGATAGGGAATTGCTAAATCCCTTTTTCTGTTTTCACTTCCTTGAGCCACTTTTGGTGAAGTTCTAAAAGTTCGGAAGTTATTTGTGGTTTTTGATCTACAAGGTTATGCTGTTCTCTAGGGTCTTCATTGAGGTTGACCAAAAAAAGATCAGCCTTAAAATTCTTTTGATTTTTACCTCGTGGTTCATTGAGATTACCGATCAGCTTCCAATCTCCTTTTCTAATGGCCCATTGTGCTTTAGAATCGTCATAGCTGCCAAATTGCCAGTGCATGACCTTGTGCGGGGAGGGTAGTTTTGGGTTTTCGATCAGCGGCAGCAGATTTTGTCCATCAATCGTTTCGGTTATTGGTGTTTGGGTAAGTGCAGCTAGGGTAGCAAACCAGTCCATTTCGATACAAGCTACATCAACTGTTTGATTTTTGGGTAGTTTTTTGGGATAGGAGATTAGTGCTGGCACACGGATGCCGCCTTCAAAGAGGCTAAATTTACTCCCCCGGAATATACCAGCGCTACCACCGCCCCAAAAGGCCCGTTCTTCTAAAGAGTGTCCATGATCGGATTGAAAAATTATGATGGTGTCTTCTCGCAGCTGGTGTTGCTCCAAATAGTCTAGCACGGCGCCAATTTTTTCATCCGTATTGGAGATAAATGCAGCATACTCCTTTCTAGGTGTCGGAAGGTCCTTATAATAGTCCAACCACTTTTTGGTTCCCTGATAGGGGTAGTGCGGGGCATTAAAAGCCCAATAGATAAAAAAGGGCTCTGTTTTTTTAGTGTCTATGATCTGTTTGATTTCATCTACCATCAAGTCCGAAAAATGCATACCATCATAATATACTTCTTCTACATTTCGATACAGATCGTGTTTGTTGGGGCCGTCCCAATAAAAGGTGTGCGAATAATTGTCAATACACCCCCTTTGATGCCCAAAAAAATAATCAAACCCTTGAGCGTTAGGTAAATTTTCGGGGCGGTGACCCAAATGCCACTTGCCAATCAACGCGGTGTAATATCCGTTTTTTTTGAGCATTTCGGCTAGGGTAATCTCCGAGCTTGGCAATCCATATTGTTGCCATCGATCGGCATATTCGGGAACAGGGACGTTGCCTTCTAAGCCTGCTTTTAGGTTAGTTTTTCCTGTAAGCAAGGCCGCTCGTGAGGGAGAACAAACCGGGGCTCCTGCATAAAATTGGGTAAACATAGTTCCCTCTTTTGCAATGCGGTCCATATTGGGAGTGTACAAATCCTTAGCGCCATAAATGTTTAAATCTACAGCCCCTTGATCATCGGTAAGAATAACAATGACATTGGGTTGTTTTTGACTGTAGAGGTTTTGGGTGAAAATGAAACTAAAAACAAATAGGTAAAAAGAGAGTCGCATCTTTTAGAAAAGGTTTAATTATTATTCGGTTTCAAAGGCATCAAAAAGGCCAATAGTGTTAAAAACTACTGGATCTTTAGCGTCCAAAATGTCAATTTGGATGCTTTTGATTTTTTGACGATCAAAACGTATAAGTCGTTTGTTGCCAATGGTTTCTCCAGTATAAATCGTAGTCCATTTCCCATCTGAAAGCACAGCAATTTTAAACTTTTTGACGCGTTGCCCCAGCGCAATTGCTTCTTGAATCATCAGTGTGTTGGCGTGTACAGCCTCATCAAACTCAAGTGTGAGTTTTGGAGTGGTATCTGATTTTTCAGAAGCCCAGGAGGTTGTGGGATTATCGTCGATCAAGTTTTTAGATGGGTGTTCTGAGTGAAAACTGCTAACGTTTATTTTGGCTTGCTGGGCCAAGTTTGTTTCAAAAGATTTATTGATAAATCGTGCCAGTGCCATGAGCTGTTTTTCATCATTTTCATGGATAAGCCCGCGGGTGTCAACAGGAATATTGAGCAGCAATGCACTATTGCGCCCTACAGATTTATAATAAATATCTACTAGATGTTCTGTGGTTTTGACCTGATCGTCTTGACTGGGATGGTAGTACCAACCGGGTCGTATCGATACGTCTGATTCTGTTGGTATCCAATGGGTTCCGTTTTCTTGCCCTCTTGCAAATCGGTCAAAATCTGGCATGCCGGCATAAACGCTGTCTTTGTATATCGTAGACCAACTGTTTTCAAACGCATATCCTTTTTCGTTTCCAACCCAGCGGATGTCGGGTCCCGCATCACTAAAGATCACAGCATCGGGTTGCAATTCTCTAACCAGCGCATGTGTGGTTGCCCAATCATAATAGGTTTTTTTATCTACCCGTCGTTCTTCGCGAGCTCCACCGTAGTAACCATCACCACCATTGGCACCGTCAAACCAAACTTCAAATATGGGACCATATTGGGTCAATAACTCGCGCAATTGATTTCTAAAATAATCAATGTATTCTGGTTGTCCATACATCGGATGATTGCGGTCCCAGGGAGATAAATAGATGCCCATTTTTAGGCCGTACTCCTTACAAGCTGCTGCCAGTTCAGCAATAAGATCTCCATTGCCATTGCGCCAAGGCGAATTTTTTACAGAATGGTTGGTATAGGCGCTGGGCCAAAGGCAAAATCCATCGTGATGTTTGGCCGTGATGATTATCCCCTTCATTCCAGCGGCTTTTACCACACGTGCCCATTGACGGGTGTCAAGTTCTGTGGGATTAAATTGCGCAGGTTTCTCATCGCCATAACCCCACTCCATGTCCGTAAAAGTGTTCATGTTGAAATGAATAAAAGCATAATATTCTAACTCTTGCCATGCCAGCTGTCGTGGTGAGGGCACTGGCCCAACGGACTCAATGGGAGGGTTGTCGCAACGTGTAATTAGGGAGACAAACAATCCGAATACAATAAATCTAAAATAAAAGGTGCGGGTGAAAGTGACGATCATTTCAATTGGTTTTTATTAAAAATAGGGATTCGTTTTCAATTCCTAAAAAAAATAGTAATCACAGCATATTTTAAACCCAATTTTTATAAAAGAAGCTTCAGTTTATGTACCTTAAATTTCTAATTTGTGCTCATGGTATCTCCAGCAATAATTAAAGTTTTGGACGGATCCAAAAGGGATCGTAAAATCAAGTGTTTTACGCTTTTTATTGTGCTATCATTGTTTTTTGGCGCCCGGTCAAATGCCCAATTTCAAGCAGGCATCAAGGCCGCCTATATGGTCGATACGATTAATAATATTGACATGGAATTGGAGTCGATAGACAACAATCTCAATGTTTATGTTGCTCGCAAAGGATTTCAAATGGGGGTTTTTGCTGCTTACCGATTGGGGCGATTTTCTCTACGCCCCGAAGTATTATTGACCACTATAGATCAAGATTTTAGACCCCCTTATATTTTGGTACGGGTCAATAATATTATTACAAATTTCAAATCGACCCAATGGGAAGTACCGCTGCTTTTGGGGTATCAATTATCGGAGCAACTCCAAATTTTTGTCGCACCGAAGTGGGTCTTTGGAAAATCAAACACCTATCAATCGTATGCCATAGCACCGCTAAACACACCCGCAGAGCTAAATTCTGACATTGGATTTGCCATTCAACTGGGTGCGGTAGGTTTAGACGTTAGATATACCCTAGACACCGCCCCTTCGGGCGCGTATTATCTTGACACACCTTTGGAGGCCAAAAATCAGTATATCAGTAGCAAGGGCAAGTATCTTCAAGTAGGATTGTCCGTGTTTATTTTTTAAACGTTTTGCTAAAGCATTGAAAATTAAAATGCTACGATTTTAAATTTTTTAATAAAAATGCGGCAACGTTGTATATTTTGATATATTTGCGCCACAATAATGAGTCATAGAAGGACGCATTGCCTAACAACGTGAACTATTTTTTTAAGTTCGGGCTTAGGAGGATAAAGAAGTCTACTCCAAAAGCTGCCTTAGAGATAAGGAACCGAAACTTCAGGCTGACTTCTGAAATTCAAAACCTATTCCAATATTGGAATAACGCTTCGCTTTGCGACCAACCACGTTACATCATTAGAATTTGAGTATAACTCTTGGCTAGCCCCTTTTGTTAACACTTAAATTTTTAAAATGAAAACTAAATACGTCGATCTAATCGAACAAACTTTCGATTTTCCACAAGAAGAATTCGAACTCCATAATGACCAACTTCAATTCCACGGAATTGATCTATCCGAACTGATTGCCCAATACGGCACTCCATTGAAGTTTACGTATCTGCCCAAAATTTCTGAAAACATTCAACGTGCTAGAGGCTGGTTTGCCGATGCCATGAAAAAACACGATTATTCCGGCAAATACAACTACTGTTATTGCACCAAAAGTGCGCACTTCAAATATGTACTCGATCGGGTTGTAGAAAATCAAGCACATATAGAAACCTCATCGGCCTATGATATTGCAATTGTAGAGCAATTGATCGCAACTCAAAAGTTGTCTCCCGAAAAGTATGTATTGTGTAATGGTTTTAAGCGTGGGAAATACATCGAAAACATTACAAATTTGATCAATAACGGACACCAGAAGTGTATCCCCATTTTGGATAACTACAAAGAAATCGAACTGCTTTCGGAAGGAATTAAAGGCAGCTTTGAAGTAGGAATCCGAATCGCATCAGAAGAAGAACCCAAATTTGAGTTTTACACCTCAAGGCTTGGTATCGGCTACAAAAACATTGTGCCCTTTTATAACAAACATCTCAAGGGACATGAAAAGGCACAACTCAAAATGCTTCATTTTTTCATCAATACAGGCATTCAAGACTGCTCGTACTATTGGAACGAATTGATGAAATGCCTCAAAGTCTATGTCGCACTCAAAAAAGAGTGCCCTACATTAGACAGTCTCAATATTGGAGGTGGCTTTCCGATTAAAAATTCGTTGGCTTTTGAATACGACTATGCCTATATGGTTGATGAGATTATCGGTCAAATCAAAACCGCATGTCAAGAATCTGATGTCCCGGTTCCAAATATTTTTACCGAATTTGGGAGCTTTACCGTCGGTGAAAGTGGTGGCGCCATCTATGAAGTGCTCTATCAAAAGCAACAAAACGATCGTGAAAAGTGGAATTTGATCAATTCTTCATTCATCACAACCATGCCCGATACCTGGGCAATCAATAAGCGTTTTGTAATGCTGCCCATCAACCGCTGGAACGACGCTTATGAGCGGGTATTACTCGGTGGGCTTACCTGTGATAGCGATGACTATTATAATAGCGAGCAACACGTAAATGCGATTTATTTGCCGAGATACGACGAAGAAAAGCCCTTATATATTGGGTTTTTTAACACGGGCGCCTATCAAGAATCGATCGGAGGCTTTGGAGGACTTCAACACTGTTTAATTCCCAACCCCAAACATGTGATAATCGATCGTGACGCACAAGGGCAATTGACCCATAGGTTATTTGCTGAAGAACAAACCGCAAAAGATTTTATGGCCCTATTGGGGTACTAATACTATTTTTAATTTCAAATGAAACAATCAACTACCTATGCTGGAATACCTTCAGAATACGGTGTTCTAGAACAATCAAAAATCGTTTTACTTCCAGTTCCTTATGACGGAACAAGTACCTGGAGAAAAGGAGCAGACAAAGGCCCTGAAGCCTTTTTACATGCTTCTGAAAACATGGAACTCTACGACATAGAGACCAATTCTGAAGTATATAAAGAAGGGATCTATTTGGCAGATGCTATTACAGAAAATAGCTCTCCCGATGCTATGGTACAAAAAGTAGAAGAACAGGTTCTAAATTATATCAAGCGGAACAAATTTGTAACCCTTTTTGGCGGAGAACACTCGATTTCTATAGGTGCCATACGTGCATTTAACCGCAGCTTCGAAAACCTAACCGTGGTGCAAATAGATGCGCATGCCGATTTACGCGCCAGCTATCAAGGCTCAAAATACAACCATGCTTGTGCCTTGTACGAAGCCAATCAAACCACCAATTTGATCCAAGTCGGTATCCGAAGTATGGACCGCATCGAACGCGCGGCAATGAACGAAGAAAATGTGTTTTTTGCCCACGAAATTGTCAACGATGCCTATTGGATGGACCAGGCAATCGAAAACATGACCGACAATGTGTACATCACAATTGATTTGGATGGGTTAGACCCATCAATTGTTCCGGCAACGGGAACCCCCGAACCCGGAGGACTACTTTGGCATGAAACCTTAGATTTTTTACGTTCTATTTTTAGTGAAAAAAACGTCGTAGGCTTTGATATCGTCGAGTTGTGCCCAAACCCTCAGGACCATGCTTCTGATTTTTTAGCAGCCAAATTATACTATAAAATGCTGAGCTATAAATTTCGTCGAACAGACACCGACTCAGAAGACGGCTATGCTTATGACGATGAAGACCCAAAATCCGTATCAAAATTTAAAGACGATGACGAATCCTAAAGGGCCCATTTCCCAATTTATTCAAAACTACTATTTGCATTTCAATGCTGCTGCATTGGTCGATGCAGCCAAGGCCTATGAGGCACAACTATCTCAAGGCAATAAGATGCTGGTTTCGCTAGCAGGAGCAATGAGTACTGCAGAACTGGGTAAGATTTTTGCAGAAGTGATCCGACAAGACAAGGTACATATTGTCTCCTGTACAGGAGCCAATCTCGAAGAGGACGTTATGAACCTGGTTGCCCATTCGCACTATAAAAGAATTCCAAATTATAGAGACCTTACTCCAGAGCAAGAGTGGGATTTGCTCGAAAATGGGCTCAATCGTGTAACCGACACCTGCATCCCCGAGGAAGAGGCATTTAGACGGCTTCAGAAGCATATTTTTTCAATATGGAAAAAAGCCGAACAAGAGGGCAAACGCTATTTTCCCCATGAGTTTATGTATCAACTTTTGCTATCGGGTGTTTTGGAGGAGTACTACGAAATCGATGTTAAAAATTCGTGGATGTATGCTGCTGCAAAAGCCAATTTGCCTATGGTTGTTCCTGGCTGGGAAGACAGCACTATGGGAAATATTTTTGCCAGTTATGTGATCAAAGGAGAACTTAAAGCTTCGACCGTAAAATCTGGAATCGAATACATGACCTTTTTGGCCGAGTGGTATGAAAAAAACGCAAATAATGGAATTGGATTTTTTCAAATTGGTGGAGGTATAGCTGGAGATTTCCCCATCTGTGTTGTGCCCATGTTGGCTCAAGATTTGGAAAAAGAAGACACCCCTTTTTGGAGCTATTTTTGCCAAATCAGTGATTCGACAACCAGTTATGGATCCTATTCTGGAGCGGTACCTAACGAAAAAATTACCTGGGGAAAATTGGACATCAATACACCAAAATTTATCATCGAGTCCGATGCAACGATTGTGGCACCATTGATTTTTGCCTATTTGTTGGACTATTAGCACTTGATTTATGTGCGGTTCTTTGATTACCTTGTGGAACAATTGAACGTTTAAAAACACTTGATTTTCAAACAACAAAGCAATGCATCAATTCTATATCGATCCAGACATACGAAAAGCAACTACCCTGCCCACGAGCTTTTATACCGATCCAAAGGTTTTTGAATTGGTAAAAGAAAAAGTATTTGCGACCACTTGGCAATGGGTAGGAGATGCTCAGACTTTGATCCCATTGGAGGGGTCTGTTGCTCCGTCTAGTTTTTTAGAACCCTTGATACCCGAACCAATTTTGCTGGTTCGCGAGGCTACAGAGCAAGTGCAATGTGTGTCTAATGTATGTACCCACAGAGGTAACATACTCGTCCATCACCCTGCCAAGGTCAAGCAATTGGTTTGTACCTACCACGGCAGGCGTTTTGAACGGAATGGACGTTTTTTGAGTATGCCCGAATTTGAAACTGCGGCCGATTTTCCCAGACCATGTGATGATTTGCACCGATATAATTTGGTTAATTGGGCACAACATCTTTTTGTAAGTCTTGCACCGGCCTATGATTTTTCGGAGGTTCTCAGCGATTTGAACCAACGTGTTGGTTTTCTTCCTTTAGAACAATTTAGATACGACCCTTTGCGAAGTCGCGACTATATGGTCAATTGTCATTGGGCGTTGTATTGTGACAATTACCTCGAAGGGTTTCATATCCCTTTTGTACATCAGGGGTTAAATACAGCAATCGATTTTGAAACATATACCACACTTTTATATCAATATGCCAATTTGCAGATTGGTTATGCCAAAGGGGACTCGGAGAGTTTTGACCTCCCCAAGGGACATCCAGATTATGGCAAAGAGGTTGCTGCTTACTATTATTGGATTTTTCCCAACATGATGTTCAATTTTTATCCCTGGGGACTTTCGATAAACATTGTCCGGCCTTTATCGATTCATAAGACCAAAGTTTCTTTTCTTACGTACGTTTGGGATGAGACTAAAATTGAGACAGGTGCAGGCGCGGCTCTGGATAAGGTAGAGCGTGAAGATGAGTTTGTGGTTGAAGCAGTCCAAAAGGGGATTCAATCGCGGCAATACTCCACCGGAAGGTTTTCACCAACTCGAGAGCAAGGCGTACACCATTTTCATCGCTTGCTTGCCTCATTTGTTGGTTGATTGAGGGTTATTTGTTCCAAATCGTGAAGCCCTCACCGGATTTTATGACAGACCAATCGCTCCCGGCTTGGTAGTTGCCAGCCCCGATTTTGACCAATAAGCGATCGTCTATTTTTGCGACATAGTGACCTGCGTTACCATCTACCGTTTCGATTAGGGTAACTGTACTGCCTGCATGTATCCTGTTTTCTTTTCTGATTTTTATGAGTTCTTCCAAATCTTTTTTAAGGCTACCTGAGCGTTCCGAAAACCAATAGTGGTATCCCCAAATCATTGGAATTCCGGGGTGTGTTAGTAGGTAGGCATAGGCTTTGGTAAGTTCAACGGGGTTTTGAGAAAATAGGTTGTCGCAATCGGTGCGGTTGATGCAGCCCGTATCATGGTTGTCAATAAAGGTGATGGATTTTTTGGCGTAGCCTTGTGAGGCGAGTGAATGGTTGGCCTCAAGCACGCTGTATTTTTTGCCCAACAAGGCTTCGTGGAGTTTGTATTTTAGAGAAAAGTCAAAGGCTGCAGCGGATTCTGTGGTTTGGTTTTCGTGAGTAGTCTTGGTTTTGTCAATCCAATTTTTAAGTGCTGTTACGTTTCCATCCCAATATTCTCCTACACTTTGGTAGTAGGATGTTGATTGGTTGTAGGTGGCCACGTATTTGGCGGGAAAACCTTTGACAAAATCGTACCGCCAAGCGTCAAAACCCAGATTTTTGAGGCGTTGTAGATATGCTTTAATTCCTTCTTGTACTTCGGTGCTTTGATGATTGAGATCGCGAGCACCCCCCCAGCTTTCTCCCTCATCGGCTGCCCCACAGGGTTTTGTTCCAAAGGCATCGGGGTTGGTATATCCTTCATCATCAATGCAGATTGCTTCACAAGACCAAGCCGGTTCTGTAAAATCAGTCCAGGTAGCGGTGCCCACGCGATGATTGAGAACCAGATCGGCCATGGCGTGCATTTGACGCGATTGCAAAAGCGCCAACACTTCTTTGAGTTCCTCAGTACTTCCATGTTGGGAGTTAAAGTCAAACAGCTTTCGAGGGTGATATCCCATTCCTTCACCTTCGCTCGAAGGGGGAAACCAAAGCAGGTCTATATGTGCATTGGAAAGGGGGACAATCTGGTCTTCTAAAAAATGGTAGTAGGAGTTGTAGTTTGCAATTTTGGCGTCTGAAAAACTGTCCCACCAAAAGGCTTGAAGCAGCACATCGTTGGTTGGATCAGTATCAGCAAATCGACTGACACCTTGGTCTACAAATACCGTTTCGGTTTCTGCCGTTTCTTTTTCTTTCTTACAGCCCAATAGCAATAAGAGTAACCAAAAATATTTTTGAGGCATAGTTTACTTTATTGAGCGTTAGCTAATAACGCTGTGTAATAATGTCTATTCTTCTTTTTTGAGAACGACTTTTACTTTTTTGCCTGAAGCATGGTGCAAGGTGTCAATCATTATATCGATATCACCAGGCATGCCAAAGGGCATTTCTCCATCACTTTTCCACATAAAAACATCATGCCCTTTCATTTTATTCATATGCATGCCAGGGCCGTCCATCATCATGGGGCATTGGTGGTGGGTGTTTTGTCTTCCGATAAGAAAGCCAAGGAGTCCAAAAATCACTGCGGTTAGCGTGATGGCAAACCAGTTTTCGTTTAAAGATTTCATTGTGTATTTGTATAAAATGTTT
>Ga0255776_10000464_pt1 | contig 46820 bp, 51 predicted proteins | sample 071ome_19_FD_179974 | JGI IMG/M metagenome (GOLD analysis project Ga0255776, IMG submission 179974) | Coastal salt marsh microbial communities from the Groves Creek Marsh, Skidaway Island, Georgia - 071413AT metaG (version 2) | ecosystem: Environmental > Aquatic > Marine > Intertidal zone >... | reverse complement strand
GGTGCCGCTCAGACTAAAATTGTTAAAAAGCTCTCCGGAGGTATTCGTACGGCACTTGCCCAGTACCGGGAGCTAGCCGCTTTTTCGCAGTTTGCCTCCGATCTAGATGATGCAACAAGGGCACAGCTTGACCACGGTGAGCGAGTTACCGAGCTCATGAAGCAAAAGCAGTATGCCCCCCAATCGATCGCTGAAATGGGCTTGGTGCTCTACGCTGCAAATGAGGGCCATCTGGAAGATATTGAGGTGGCAAAAGTTGGCGACTTCGAGGCGGCGCTTATTTCTTATATGCGTGGAGAGCATGGCGCGCTGATGGATGAGATTGCGGCGGACGGCGGTTGGGATGACGGTCGAGAAGAGGCGTTCAAGTCGGCCATCGAAACCTTCAAGTCCACACAAACTTGGTAATTTCCCATGGCTGCCGGAAAAGAAATCCGCACAAAAATTTCGAGCATCCGCTCAACCCAAAAAATTACGAGCGCGATGGAGATGGTCGCAGCAAGTAAGATGCGGCGGGCGCAGGAGCGGATGGAGCTAGGAAAGCCCTACGCAAAGAGAATACGCGCGGTGGTGGGGCATATAGCTAACTCGGTGCCAGAATACCGGCATGCATATATGACAGAACGGCCAGTGCAGCGGGTTGGCTACATCATTGTTTCAACCGACCGTGGTTTATGTGGTGGTTTGAATATCAATTTGTTCAAGGCCGCGATTAATGGGATGAGAACCTGGTCAGATCAAGATATACAGGTGGATCTTTCCCTCATCGGTGCTAAATCGATGGCTTTTTTCAAAAGCGTGGGTGGTAATGTTGTGGCCAGCGTTCGTGATATCGGCGAAGAGCCGACGGTTGATCAATTGATCGGCGGCGTGAAGCACATGTTAGACGCTTACGTTGATGGGCGAATAGACAAGCTTTATTTGGTGAGCAATGAGTTCGTGAACACCATGACTCAAACCCCTCAGGTTGAACAGCTCCTGCCGCTCGAGGCGTCGGATGACGAAAGCCTTGCTCACCATTGGGACTATATTTATGAGCCCGATGCAAAAGAGCTGCTCGATGAGCTGCTGACTCGATACATCGAGTCTCTGGTTTATCAGGCCGTCGTTGAAAACGGGGCTTGTGAGCAGGCGGCTCGAATGATCGCCATGAAAAATGCCAGTGACAATGCGGGCACCTTGATCGACGAGTTGCAGCTCGTTTACAACAAAGCCAGACAGGCAGCGATCACCCAAGAGCTGTCGGAAATTGTTGGTGGTGCGGCGGCAATTAGTTAATAGAGAAATTTTTAGTGATTTTGGCGGTTTTTATCGCCCAGAATAGAAAAGAGTGAGGCTCACAAATGAGTAGCGGAAAAGTCGTCCAGGTTATTGGTGCGGTGATCGACGTGGAATTTCCACGAGACAGCGTTCCTCAGGTTTACGACGCACTGACGGTCAGCACGAAAGGGCTGACTCTTGAGGTGCAACAACAGCTTGGCGATGGTGTTGTGAGGGCAATTGCCATGGGGTCTTCGGAGGGTGTTAGTCGGGGGCTCGCAGTAGAAAACACCGGTGCACCTATCTCGGTGCCTGTCGGCACCGAAACTCTCGGCCGAATCATGGATGTACTGGGAAACCCCATTGATGAGCGCGGCCCGATTGGTGAACAGGAGAGGTCTTCTATTCACCGTCCAGCGCCAACCTACGAGGAACTGGCGGCTTCGGAAGAGCTTCTTGAGACTGGTATCAAGGTAATCGATCTGGTGTGTCCGTTCGCAAAGGGCGGAAAGGTCGGGCTTTTTGGTGGTGCTGGTGTTGGTAAAACCGTCAACATGATGGAGCTGATCAACAACATCGCGACCGAGCACTCAGGCCTTTCGGTTTTCGCCGGTGTTGGTGAGCGTACCCGAGAAGGTAACGACTTCTACTATGAGATGCAGGAATCGGGCGTGGTAAACGTCGAGCAGATGGATAAGTCAAAGGTGGCGATGGTATACGGCCAGATGAACGAGCCACCCGGCAACCGACTTCGCGTAGCGCTAACCGGTCTCACCATGGCGGAGAAGTTCCGTGATGAGGGTAGAGACGTTCTTTTGTTTGTCGACAATATCTACCGCTATACATTGGCTGGAACAGAGGTGTCTGCATTGCTGGGCCGGATGCCTTCGGCGGTGGGTTATCAGCCTACGCTAGCGGAGGAAATGGGCGTTCTTCAGGAGCGAATTACCTCGACTAAAACCGGCTCAATTACATCAATTCAGGCGGTTTACGTTCCTGCCGATGACCTTACCGACCCCTCTCCAGCGACTACCTTTGCGCACTTAGACTCCACGGTTGTATTGAGCCGGGATATTGCTGCAAAGGGGATCTACCCTGCCGTTGATCCTCTGGATTCAACATCACGTCAGCTTGATCCTCTAATTATTGGCCAAGAGCACTATGAAGTGGCGCGTGGTGTGCAGTCGGTGCTCCAGCGTTATAAAGAGCTAAAAGACATTATTGCGATCCTTGGTATGGATGAGTTGTCAGAGGAAGATAAGTTGACAGTGGCTCGAGCACGAAAGATCGAACGTTTTCTGTCGCAGCCTTTCAATGTGGCAGAGGTCTTTACCGGGTCACCCGGTATTTATGTGTCCTTGAAAGACACGATTGCAGGCTTCAAAGGCATTCTTGCTGGAGACTATGACCACCTGCCGGAGCAGGCGTTCTACATGGTTGGCTCGATTGAGCAAGCGGTTGAGAAAGCAGCAACACTCTGAAGAACGTAGGTTAACTTTATGGCAATGACCATACATTGCGACATCGTTTCAGCTGAGGCTCAGATTTATTCTGGGCTGGTAGAGTTGCTCGTTGCCACAGGCTCGGATGGGGAGCTGGGTATTTGTTACGGCCACGCGGCGCTGCTTACCAGCCTGGTGCCAGGCCCGATCCGTGTCGTTGAGCAGGGTGGAGACGAGCACATCTACTATGCCTCAGGGGGCTTTCTGGAGGTGCAGGGGGATGTGGTTACTGTGCTTGCAGACACGGCGATTCGCGCTGACGATGTGGATGAAGCGGCAGCTGAGGCAGCCAGGCAAGCCGCCGAAGACGAGCTGGCTAACCAGAGTGCTGAGTTAGACTATGGTCGCGCGTCTGCTCAACTTGCAGAAGCGTCGGCTCAGCTAGCGACCTTGCGAAAGCTAAAAAATCGCGGCGGTAGAAGTTAAGCAGCCTTGGGGAAGGGCTCGTATTTAAAAGCGAGAAACCAGTAAACAATGTAAAAAGCGTTAATAGTGTAAATAGTTTGAAAAACCGCCTACAAGGCGGTTTTTTATTGGGTTTAGGGCACGTCAGCACTGGTATTCTTGAAACATGCAATTTTTGAGCTCACACGGGCGGCCACGCGATGACGCTTGAAGTTATTATTCTCGCAGCTGGGAAAGGCAGCCGTATGAAGTCGGCAGTGCCCAAGGTGCTTCACCCGCTCGCTGGTCAGCCCCTGATACACCATGTGGTTCGTACTGCAAAGTCCCTCGAGCCGAGAGCAATCCATGTTGTTGTCGGCCATGGGGGCGACGCGGTGCGGGCCAGCCTCGCTGATCAATACCTGTCGTTTCACGAGCAAACCGAGCAACTTGGAACGGGGCACGCGGTCATGCAGGCACTTCCACACTGCCGGGACGACAGTATCGTTGTGGTTCTGTTTGGCGATGTGCCACTGATCTCCTCCGAGACAATTCACAAGTTAAGTACATTGGCTGCAGAAAGCCCTGCGATGTTGTCAGCCACAGTTGACGACCCAAAGGGATACGGTCGCGTGATTCGCGATGAGGAGAACGAGTTCGTATCCGTAGTTGAAGACAAAGATGCCAGCGGACAACAGCTCCAGATCTGCGAGGTGAATACTGGTGTTTTGGCGGCACCCGCGGCACAGCTTACGATGCTGTTAGCGAAAGTCGAGAACAACAACGCGCAACAGGAGTATTACCTGCCCGATGTGTTTTCTCTTGCGCGAGCAGCCGGCTACCCGGTCGATATTTGTCCTCTTCAGGACACGGGTGAAATGCTTGGAGTGAACGATCGAATTCAACTGGAGGAGGTCGAGCGAAAGTTTCAAAGACGTCAGGCTGAGGCGTTGATGAGACAGGGTGTGGCGATTGCGGACCGATGCCGAATTGATATTCGAGGGGAGCTGGTCTGTGGACAGAATGTCTCCATCGATGTAAATGCGGTATTCGAAGGCCGGGTAGTGTTGTTGGATGGCGTTACCATTGGTGCAAACTGCGTGATTAAAGATACAGAAATTGCGGCAGACTCAACCGTTCACCCGTTTTGCCATATCGAGGCGGCGAGGATTGGCGCTCAATGTCAGGTTGGACCTTATGCACGCCTCCGCCAAGGTACAGATCTTGCCTCAGCCAGCAAGGTCGGTAACTTTGTAGAAACAAAAAACACCACGTTGGGCGAAGGCAGCAAGGCCAACCACCTGACCTATCTCGGAGATACCCAGATTGGTGAGGGCGCGAATATCGGGGCCGGGACCATCACCTGCAACTATGACGGGGTGAATAAGCATCCCACTAGGCTGGGTGATCGAGTGTTTGTTGGCTCAAACAGCACCCTGGTGGCGCCGGTAACAATTGACGATGACGGCTTTATTGGGGCCGGCTCGGTAATTACAGGGGATGTGGCAAGTGGCGAATTAGCCCTGGGTCGATCCCGTCAGCGCAATATTGGCGGCTGGCAAAGACCGACCAAAAAATAAGGGACAACAGATATGTGCGGTATTGTCGCTGGGGTAGCCAAACGGGAAGTTTCGGAGATTTTGCTGGAGGGTTTAAGGCGTCTGGAATACCGGGGTTATGACTCTGCCGGGATGGCTCTTATTGATAACGACCGCAATCTCCAGTTGCACAAGGCGCTTGGTAAAGTTGCAGAGCTTGAAGTAGCGCAGGCCCAGCAGCCCATAATCGGTTGTGTGGGGATTGCACACACCCGTTGGGCCACTCATGGTGAGCCTAGCACCGCGAATGCTCACCCCCACACTGCCAGCGATCGATATGCGGTCGTTCACAACGGCATCATCGAAAACCATACAGTCTTGCGTGAAGATCTTGAGAGAGGCGGTGTTTCATTCTTATCTCAGACGGATACGGAGGTCATCGTTCATCTTATTGACCAGCTGCGGCCCTCCCATACGGATCTTCTTTCAACGGTACAAAGCGTTGTGAACAAGCTAGATGGAGCCTATGCGCTAGCCGTTATAGATCGCGAAGAGCCTCAGAGTCTCGTCGTTGCGCGACAGGGTAGTCCCTTGGTTTTGGGGGTTGGTATTGGTGAAGTGTTTGCGGGATCGGATACCTTGGCCCTTCGCTTGGTTACCGACAGGTTTGTTTATCTCGAAGATGGCGATATTGGTTGTCTGAGCGTTGGCGACTACGCATTGTATGACCGCGCTGGTGAGCCGATCAGCCGGCAGGTGGTTCATCTGGAACCCCCCAAGACAGAAGATGTTTTGGCTGATTATGCCCATTACATGCTCAAAGAAATCCATGAGCAACCTCAGCGGTTGATGGACACGGTGCAGGCCGAAAACCTTACAGCCCAACAGTTTGGGCTCGCAGCAGCTGAAATCTTTTTGAAGACCCGTGCAATTCAGATAATTGCCTGCGGCACCAGCTATCACGCCGGATTGGTCGCCAAATATTGGATCGAGGAATTTGCGCAAATTCCGTGCTCGGTGGAGGTGGCCTCGGAAATCCGCTATCGCATCCCCGTGATCGTGGATGGCACATTGATTATCAGCATTTCCCAAAGCGGTGAGACAGCGGACACGCTGGCGGCCATTAATCATTTAGGTAGTGCTGGCATAGCGCGCTTGGCGATATGTAATGTCGATCATTCGGCGATAGTCCGAGCGAGTGAGTTGGTTTACTTGACCCAGGCTGGACCAGAAATTGGTGTTGCCTCCACCAAGGCGTTCACTACCCAGCTTGCAGCGCTTTTGGTTCTCACTGCTGCCTTGATGCAGACAAATAATCAACAGAGTCGCCTGAAGGAATTTGAGGAGGCGATAGCAAACTTGCCTTCAGCAGTTGAGGCAGTGATCGATCTGGAGCCCAAAATAAAGCAGCTGGCCAACCACTTTGTGACCAAGCATCACGCACTCTTTTTGGGGCGCGGCGTGTTTTACCCCATTTCGATGGAGGGTGCACTCAAGCTCAAGGAAATTTCTTATATCCACGCTGAGGCCTACCCTGCGGGTGAGTTAAAGCACGGGCCCCTGGCTCTGGTTGATGAGGATATGCCGGTTGTCGCTGTGGCACCAAATAATGGGTTGCTGGAAAAACTTAGATCTAATCTTGAGGAGGTAAGAGCGCGGGGAGGAGAGTTGTTTGTTTTTGCCGACGAGGAGTCAGGCTTTGAGACTGGCCCCGGGGTTCATGTGCTTGCCATGCCTCATAGTCATATCCTAGCCGCTCCGATTACCTACACAGTGGCATTACAACTGCTGTCCTACTACGTGGCAGTGGCGCGGGGTACGGACGTCGATAAACCGCGGAATTTGGCTAAATCAGTTACGGTGGAGTAGTTTTAGAATAATTTATGGTGACCACAAACGGTTTATATTTTTCAAGGCCAGCATCACCACTAAAAGACCCGTGGAAAAATCGGGTCGACAACTTGTGCAACGATGGAATTTATTGGCTAGGGTTTGCCGCCTTGTAAGCTTTAATGGCCGCATTGAACTCCGTCGCCAAAGACTCCTCGACACTTACAGATTGGTTATAGCGGTCATTAGCGACATTAAATTCTTTGATAGCACCAGCGTCCCCATCAGTACTTGCCTCCCGCAGAGTGCTCATAAGCTCATCCAGACATTTTCTAAATACTTCTGCATCTGATTGAAAAGATTTTATCGCCTTCTGGGTTGCGATCATCTCATCGTATGTTGAGCTGGCCCCGTCAGGTATGTTCGGTGCAGTAGGCATATTGCAGTCGTCGGCCTGAGACGATGTGGCCCATACCGCCAGACTTAGAGACAGACCTATAAAAACTTGTTTTATCGTTATTTTTTTCATGAAAAACCTCGGTTTGTAGATAATTAGCTCACCAGTTAGTAGGCTCTCAGCTGGACCCGTTGAAATTGGTTGTCAGCGATCAAAGCCTGAACGATTTCTTGCCCATCCTGTTCTTTTGCGATACCAACAATCTGTACCAAATAAAGCAGTGTACCTTCAGAGTACTCTACGGCGACTTTTGCATTATACCCTTTAATCATCAAGCCCTCGGCGACCTCATTTGCCACATCGCTGTCTGTAAATGTGTCAATGAAAATGAACCATCTAGCCGGAGACGGTGCAGTATTTTCAGACAATGCTGCACTACCTTTAGCGCTTGATGTTGTTGACGAGGGGCTCGCGCTTTTTATTCTTGGAAAAGCTGAGCTATTGCTTGATGGTGCTTCCGGCATGATTTCAGACATACTTGGATTACCTGCAACCATCGGGTTGGCTATAACTCGTAGTCTACCGGTCCGATAAGCGAGCTCTATGCCAGATGCCGCGGCTGTTGCATCACTTCTCGTTTTAAACCCAATAACCTTCACTTGCTGGAGCTCTTGGCCCTCTCGCGTGATTGATTGAATCGTGACGGCATAGCCCTCGTTTTCCAGAGCAGAGACAAGATTGTTGAGGTTGTTTTTGCTGGAGAATGCCCCGACAACAACAGTCCACGTGCCAATCTTGTTGCTGGCGTCCTCTGATCTTGTCCTAGGGTCCATTTTGGAGACAGAGGAAATCATCTCTGGCCCGTCAGTACGGTCGGTCACACTGGGCGGAGCGCCCCTCTCATCCAAGGAATCGTCGATGCTTGTCGCGGTGATCGGCTGTATTTTGGCCGTGTTATGTAGGTCTTTCGTCGAGACCGATTTCTTATCATAAGCCCCTTCACTTGCAGCAGCGGTCACCTCGGTTGCGTCCTCAATATGGGGATCCACCAAATCACTTCGTGCTGAGGACTTAGACTCAATGACAGGCGAGAATGACTCATAGCCATCAACTAAATTGTCCAGTTTTCTCGTGAGCGCAGCGTTTTCAGCAACAAGGCGTTCGACATCATTGTTCGAGGCAATTAAGTCTTTTGCCAGCCTCGCTATTTCCGCTTCCATATTAGCGCGCTGAAACAACGCGCTCGCGCCGGCTGCCAACATCAAGACAATCGCAACTACAGCAATCGCGATTGGCCATGGGTTTTTTCGCGGGTTACTGGCCCTTAAGGCGTGATCGGCGAGGGTGGCGTTCGCGTCGTCAGGCTCTTGTTGGTGCTGGTGTTGATCGCTGGTCATCCACGTCTCCGCAGTATCGCCCGTACGCCAGGGTCTTTATTGATATGCGCGTTGTTATAGATAAATTTGGGACTGTGGTCCAGTCAATAATAGGGCACCTCATTCCAGTTTGATTTACGGCTTGCCCAACTGTTTTTATGTAAATCAGATTACTAGATTTGCAATTCCGGTACACTTCCGGCATGGACGTTTCTGATATTCTTTCAGACCTCAATGAGGCCCAGCGTGAGGCAGTTGCTGCAGACAGCGGCAATCTTTTAGTTCTCGCTGGGGCCGGTTCAGGTAAAACTCGAGTGCTCGTCCATCGTATAGCTTGGCTAATCCGAGCCGAGGGTGTGTCCCCACATTCTCTACTGGCAGTGACATTTACCAATAAGGCAGCCAGGGAAATGAGGGGCCGAATTGAGTCGATGCTGGGTATTTCAACGATGGGCATGTGGGTTGGCACTTTCCATGGACTGGCTCACAGACTACTGAAGCAGCATTGGCAGGAGGCGCGGCTTCCTCAAGCCTTCCAAATTTTGGATAGTGACGATCAGCTCCGCCTGGTGAAACGGGTTTGTAGAGACCTTGATCTCGATGACGCCCGGTGGCCACCCAAACAGGCGCAGTGGTATATCAATGCGCAAAAAGATGAAGGTCTGAGGGCTGCACATGTCGAGCCTGCCTATGGTGATCTCCATGAAAAAACTTTGCACCGCGTGTACACCGCGTATGAGGAGGTTTGCGAGCGAGGCGGCTTGGTTGATTTTGCAGAACTATTATTGCGGGCCCATGAACTCTGGCTACATAGTCCTGCTACCCTCGCCCATTATCAGCAGCGTTTTCGCACCATCCTCGTAGATGAGTTTCAGGATACCAATACCATTCAGTACGCCTGGCTTCGGGTTCTGGCGGGGAACACGGTGCCAACGGTTGCAGTTGGTGACGATGACCAGTCGATCTATGGTTGGCGTGGTGCGCGAATCGAAAACATTCAACGCTTCAGTGAGGACTTTGCTGAAACACGCACTCTTCGGCTTGAGCAAAATTATCGGTCGACGCAGACAATATTGAGTGCGGCTAATGGCTTGATTGCCCATAACTTTGGGCGCCTGGGAAAGGAACTCTGGACTGCTGGTGATCAGGGAGAGCCGATTAGTCTGTATGCGGGTTTTAACGAGCAGGATGAAGCTAGGTTTATTATTGAGCGGATTCAGTCTTGGATAGAGGAGGGCAACCAAAGGCAAAGCGTTGCCATTTTGTATCGATCCAACGCGCAGTCACGGGTGTTAGAGGAAGCGCTGATAAGAACTCAGATCCCCTATCGCATTTATGGCGGCCAGCGGTTCTATGAGCGGCTCGAAATCAGAAATGCCCTTGCATACATGCGTCTACTCATCGCACGCCAAGATGATCCGGCATTGGAGCGAATTTTAAACGTGCCGCCAAGAGGCATAGGCGCCAAGACCGTGGATGGGTTGCGAGAGCTTGCCCGGCAGCGCCAGATAACACTTTGGCAAGCTATAGAGATTGCTGTCGAAGAAAAGTTGTTTCCTAGCCGCGCTCTCTCTGCACTTACCGGGTTCTACACTCTTATCAATGAGATGGACTCGGTGACTGTTGAGCTTCCACTGGAGGAGTTAACAGAACACGTCATTCATCAGGCGGGCTTGATTGATTACCATCGCGCTGAAAAGGGAGAGCGCGGGCAGGCTAGAGTGGAAAACCTCGAGGAACTGGTCTCCGCTGCGAAATCTTTTGTTGCGGAAGAATCAGAGTTAAGTCCACTGCAGCAGTTTCTGGATAATGCGGCTCTGGATGCTGGTGATGCACAGGCGGATCCACATGAAGATAGTGTTCAGCTAATGACGCTGCACTCTGCAAAGGGTCTGGAATTTCCATTGGTATTTTTGGCAGGCATGGAAGAGAACCTTTTCCCTCACCGTATGTCTTTAGATGAACCCGGCCGCCTCGAAGAGGAGCGCCGTCTGTGTTATGTGGGCATTACTCGCGCCATGCAAAAACTGGTGCTCACGTATGCGGAAAGTCGTCGGCTCCACGGCTCTGAGAACTACAACACGCCCTCCCGATTTGTGCGGGAGATTCCTTCAGAGTTGTTGAGCGAGGTGAGGTTAAGTGCATCGGTGACACGACCAATGTCCTCCTTGTCTGCGACTCAAACCTCGGCCTCTGTTGAAGCCGGCGTCCAATTAGGTCAGCGGGTGCTGCATCAGGTATTTGGAGAAGGAGTGGTGGTTAACTTCGAGGGGCGAGGTGGAAACGCTCGCGTGGAGGTCAGCTTTTCTGCCGGTTCAAAATGGCTGGTGCTTCAATATGCGAATCTCGAAGTGCTTTAGCCATATTCCCCAATGATAATAAGGCCGACTTCACCCTGGAAGGGAGAAAGAAATGTTTGAGCGTCGATATTTACCGGTAGTCGTTGTTGTTCTGGTTGGGCTGCTCGCAGCAGTAGTAGCGCTCTGGGCGATAGATCGAGGGACCATGAAACCCTCTTCTGCTAACGCCAATAACGCTACCTCATCAGAGAAATATGAGTGGAAGCTTGTAACGACTTGGCCCAAAAACCTCCCCGGGCTTGGCGCGGCGCCTGAAAATTTTGCCAGATATGTTGAGGAAATGAGTAGCGGCCGGTTATCGATACGAGTGTACGGTGCAGGTGAAATTGTGCCCGCTTTCGAGGTCTTTGATGCGGTATCCCAAGGCGTTGCAGAGATGGGCCATGGGGCGGCTTACTACTGGAAAGGAAAGATACCTGCCGCGGTTTTCTATACAGCAGTGCCTTTTGGTATGACCGCACAGGAAATTAATGGCTGGCTGCACCATGGGGATGGGCTCACTTTGTGGCGCGAACTTTATGCTCCCTTTGGCGTTATCCCCTTCGCTGGGGGCAGTACTGGAGTTCAAATGGCTGGTTGGTTCAACCGAGAACTGCGAAGTGCCGAGGATCTAAAAGGGCTAAAAATGCGGATACCCGGCCTCGCTGGCGAGGTTTTTGATGCTTCAGGAGGAACCGCTGTTCGGATAGCGGGAGGTGAGGTGTACACGTCGATGCAGACAGGGGTGATCGACGCTGTCGAGTGGGTTGGCCCCTATAACGATCGAACTCTGGGTCTGAATGAAGTTGCCGAGTATTACTACTATCCAGGGTGGCACGAGCCCGGGGCCATGCTTGAATTTACGGTGAACGAACAGGCGTTTTTGGCGCTTCCAAAAGACCTTCAGGCCATCGTCGAGTACGCAGCGCGAGCTGCTAACCAAAATATGTTGGATGAATTTACCGCCCGTAACAATGAGTCTCTTCGTACGCTCCTGGCGAGTGGAACCAAGCTGCGCGCAGTGCCCGAGGACGTGTTGCAGGTTTTTTACAACAACTCGCTGGTTGCTCTTGATGCGCTGGTAGAAAATGACCCCATGGCGCAAAAAATTGCCCGCTCCTATCAAGCTTTCGCCAACGATGTCAGGGCATATCACGAAATTTCAGAGCGGGCATTTCTGAATGCTCGTGACAAGGTCTTGCCGCCAGTGAATCTTACGGGGCAATGACCCGGGTTCGTTTTTCGCTATCGATCGCAACATAAATAAAAGTGCCCTCGGTAACCTTAATCGGCTCGCCATCCTGTTTTGAATTAATCCATACCTCCACGACTACCCGTACCGAGCTTCTACCGATATCAACAACATCGCAGTAACAACTTACGACGGCGCCAACGTGCACTGGCGTTAGAAAAGACATCCCCTCAACAGCCACGGTTGCTACCCGCCCATCGGCAACTTCGCAGGCAGTGACATAGCCAGCAAGATCCATTTGTGACATTAGCCATCCCCCAAAAATATCCCCATGAGGGTTGGTGTCGCAGGGCATAGCCACTGCTTGGAGGCTTAAATCTCCCTGGGGAGATGGATGTTCGTCAATATTGGTCATCGGCGCTAACCTTTTTTGATCTATCGATGGAGTCTGTTTTCTTATCTATTCTTTCACTGCAAGAGAAACCTATTTAGTAGTCATGGTGAGTTAGCCAAGCTTGTTGGGTAGCCAGGAAACGATGCTCGGCACGTACCACATAAGGAGAAGCAGGCCCAGCTGCAGTAGAACAAAAGGAATCACCCCTCGATACATTGCCCCGGTGTTCACGTTATCCGGGGCTACCCCCCGCAGGTAAAACAGAGCGAAACCAAAAGGAGGGGTGAGAAAGGAGGTCTGCAGGTTCACTGCAATCATGATGCCAAGCCAAATCGGATCAAAGCCCATGGCCAAAAGAATTGGGCCGACAATGGGGACAACAACGAAGGTAATTTCGATGAAGTCAAGAATAAAGCCCAACAAAAAAATAACCACCATGACCAATAGCAGTGCAGCGGCAGGACCGCCCGACATGGAGTGGAAAAACTCCTGAACCAATTCATCGCCGCCAAAGCCGCGAAACACCAGCGAAAAAACCGAAGCACCAATCAGGATGAGAAAAATCATGCTGGTCACTTGCAGGGTACTTTGCCCAATGTCTCGCAGACGAGACCATGTCATCTCCCGCCTCAAGATGGCTAAGACCAGGGCCCCTACTGCACCCACTCCAGAGGCTTCTGTTGGTGTTGCTGCGCCGACCAGGATCGACCCAAGCACCAGCCCGATTAAGCCTAAGGGAGGTAACAACACACTTAACACTTGAGCAGGCGATATCGCTGATGTCTCTATGGGGGGCACTTTTTTCGGAGATACCCAGCCGGTAATGGCAATCCATAGCACGTAGCAGGCGACCAGGATAAGGCCTGGCACAAGGGCTCCTATAAAAAGGTCACCTACTGACACCGTGGCGGTATTGATCACCCCCATCTCGAGCTGGGCTCGTTGATAGGCACTTGAAATAATATCCCCAAGCAGGACGAGCGCGATAGAGGGCGGAATAATTTGACCGAGCGTGCCGGTTGCGCAGATCGTACCTGTCGCAATGCTGGGGCTATAACCAGCTCGAAGCATGGTGGGCAGCGACAGCAGCCCCATGGTTACTACTGTTGCTCCCACGATGCCAGTGCTGGCAGCAAGCAGGGCGCCGACTAAAACGACAGAAATGCCGAGGCCCCCAGGCCTTCTACCAAACAGCTGTGCCATCTGGTTAAGCAAATCTTCGGCGATCCGGGCGCGCTCGAGAATATTACCCATCAAAATGAATAGAGGCACTGCTATAAGTGTCTCGTTGCTCATCGTGCCAAAAATGCGAGCAGGCAATGCAACAAGGTAGGTGGGATCAAAGCCGCCAGCCAGAGTCCCGAGTGCCGCAAAAACAAGGCTGACCCCGGCGAGAGTAAGCGCCACGGGAAATCCAAGCATCAAGGTCAGGCATACCGCAAGAAAAAGAGCGAGTGCAAACTCAGCTTGCATCGTCAGGCTCCGCCGCCAGGATGGTTAGCGACTTCAAAATCTCTGATGTTGCCTGCAGCAATAACAATGCTGCCATAGCGGGTATAAGGCTCTTGAGTATGAAAACAGCAGGTATACCTCCTGGCTCGGGGGAGACTTCCCTAATGGCCCAGGACTCGGTCACATATCCCCAGCAGGTGATACCAATCAGCAAGCAAAGGGGCAGCGTAAATAGGGTATGACCCAGCGCATTAACCCACGCTTTTTGGCGATCAGAGAAACGACGGTAAAAGATATCTACCCTTACATGTCCATCTGCCCCCAGAGTGCAAGATGCACCAAGCAGGAACAGCGCGCTGTGCAGATATATCACCCCTTCCTGGGCTGTAATTGCACCCACACCCAATCCGTAGCGCAGACTGACTACGGCGACGGTGAGGGCGGCCATTATTAAGGGAAACCAACTAATTACAGGCAACAGTGAGTTGGAAATACCATCTAGAAAGCGACTGGAAAGGGATGACGTCGACAAGGTCTTGTTCATTTCAGGGGTCCTTTGAGCCGCCGGACAGGTTATCATTGTTGTGTCGACTATTTTAGGGAGATTGCCCCGTGTTAACTGTTATTTCGCCTGCGAAAACCCTCGATTATGAGACGCCGGCAACAACACGACAAACCACCCAGCCTGTATTCCTCTCACGAGCGGCGGAGTTGGTGGAGGACGCTCGACGGATGACGCCGGCGGATATTCAGAGCCTGATGGGGGTCAGTGAGAAAATTGCCAACCTGAACCATGAACGTTTTATGAATTGGCACCCTGAAGTGACCTCTAACAACGCGAAGCAGGCCTTACTGGCGTTTAAGGGTGACGTTTATACGGGACTGGATGCAGACACCCTTGATGCCGGTGGCTTGAAGTTTGCGCAAAAGCATCTTCGTATTTTGTCTGGTCTTTACGGGCTTTTGCGTCCACTCGATTTGATGCAGCCCTATCGCCTCGAGATGGGCCTGCGGTTTAAAAATCGTGGCGGCAAAAATTTGTACGAGTTCTGGGGTGATGATATTGCGAACGCGGTACAGAGTGCACTTGGAAAGAGTGGCAGTCCGCTGCTGATTAATTTGGCATCAAACGAATATTTCAAATCAGTCAACGCCAAATCCCTCGACGCAGAAATCATCACCCCTGTTTTTAAGGACCTAAAGCAGGGCAAGTACAAGATGATCAGTTTCTACGCGAAAAAAGCCCGAGGGCTCATGGCTCGCTACATTATAGATCAACGCCTCAACGAGCCAGATGGCCTAAAAAGCTTTGATAGTGAGGGTTATTACTTCAGTGATCAGCAATCGACAGAGCGGGAGCTTGTCTTTTTGCGGGATGCTCCACCAACCTGAAGTCCCTTCTTACTCAATCTGCTTGAAAGGTAGCAGCGTGCAGGCCTCTTGCTGGTAGGCGCGGACCTGATCCATTTCCCGGCGGCAGAATGCCGCGATTGGCTCGCGAAAGCCCTGCTCCGCCACCCAGTGTAATGACCGAGTGAGTGTGGGCTCAAATCCTCTTTGAATCTTGTGTTCTCCTTGAGCGCCCGGGTCAAACTTTTCCAGGCCTCTCTCGATACAGTATTCGATACCCCGGTAATAGCAGGCCTCGAAGTGCAAGTTATCGTACTCTTCAAGGCAGCCCCAGTAACGGCCATATAGCGTGGTCGATGACTCAAAATAAAGGGCTGCAGCAATTGGAAGCCCAGCTCCGTTTTTGGCGATGACCATCACCGGTATATCGCCCAAGCCCGGGCATACGTCCAGGAAAAACTCTTTTGTCAGATATCCTCCATGACCACTGCGCTTGGCGTAAGTAGTTTGATAGCAGTAATGAAAAAATTGCCACTGATCGGTGGTGATAGTGCTACCTCTGTGAGTGGTTAGAGAAAGGCCCTGTCTGGATATGCTGTCGCGCTCTTTCCTGAGATTTTTTCTCTTTCGGCTGCTAAAGGTCCCCAGGAATTCGTCGAAGCTTTTGTAGTCGCGGTTGAACCAGTGAAATTGGCAGGTGGTGCGCTCAACGAAGCTACCGTCTTCGGGCAGGACGTTCGTTGGAGGGAACTGGTCGTTGAACAGAATGTGCCAACTAGTGATACCTCTCTGTGTGCACAGGTCGGTAACAGCGGACAAAAATAACTCTAGCGCAGTCTCTTCACTGGGATTGGTCCAGATTCGTGGTCCAGTGGCGGGTGTAAATGGGACTGCAGAGACGACCTTTGGGTAATACTCCAGACCTTGGCGGTGCCATGCATCTGCCCAAGCCCAGTCGAAAACGTACTCTCCATAAGAATGCCCTTTCAGAAAGCCTGGTGCTGCGGCTATTGCGCGGCCATGTTCACGCAAAACCAGATGGAATGGCACCCAGCCGCTGGTTTGGGTGGTGCACTCAGAGCGCTCCAGCCCCAAGAGAAAATCGTGCCTAAGAAACGGGTAGTCAGTATCAAACCAAGCAGACCATTCAGCCTTCGGAATGTCAGCGATACTTCCGTGAACAAACAGTTCCATAAAAAACGGGCGGGCAAAATCGGGTTAATAAATGTGCTATACGAGCTAGCCCGCAAACTGTCCCACAATTCCCGTTAAAACAATTAAACCGATCCACTTGCTCTGGTTGAATGCCTTGAAGCAGTTGACCTTGTCACGCTCCCTGATAAGCCATTGGTGCCATAGAAACATCGCCCCAACAGCGGCGATGGCAATGAAATACGCCAATCCCAGCTTAAAACTCACCCCCGCCATAACGAAGCACTCAAGCGATATGAGCTGCATTAAGCCGATGAGTCGCCGGTCCATTCGGCCAAAAAGAATCGCTGTGGACTTGATCCCAATAGCGAGATCGTCGTCTATATCGACCATCGCGTATTGGGTGTCGTAAACCACGGTCCAAAGCAGGTTGGCAAAAAACAGCCACCATAATCCAGCGGGCAGGCTGTTGGTTGCCGCAGCAAAAGCCATGGGAATAGACCAGGAGAACGCCGCGCCAAGGACAAACTGGGGCAGGTGGGTCCACCGTTTCATAAAGGGATAGACCATCGCAAGTCCGGCCCCAACAAGAGATAGCATCACCGTCAGTTGGTTTGTCATAAGAACCAGAAGCAGCGCGATAATCAATAGAAAAGCGAGTAAGCCAAGCGCTTCCCCAGTGCTGACTGCACCTGTGATCAGCGGGCGATAGCGAGTTCGTTCTACGAAGCCGTCCAGCTTCCGGTCGGCCAGATCGTTTGCCACACAGCCCGCGGCCCGCATAACGATCACACCGAGGGCAAAGATAATCAGCAAATCAGTTCTGGGCAAACCTTCACTGGCCAGAACTAAGGACCATGCCGTTGGTGCCGCTAGAAGCCAGGTCCCTATCGGTTTGTGAAAACGCATTAATTGCCACAGGCCCAGCCATTTGTTGACAGGCCCTGGCTCCGGATGGCTCTTGGCGATGTCGGAGGTTATTGAAATGGTGTCCACCGATGGTTGATAAAGTCGGTAGTGTACCTTGTTCACACCCTCGCGAAAGCTTGCCTTTCACCGGTCCAACGCTCTATCAAGGCGTCACAAACCTCTGGGTGGTGGTCCAGCAACTTGCCAGCGATCTCCTGAACCTCATCTAATAGAAATTCATGTTCCGGGAGCTGAGCGACTCTGAAGGTGGCAGCACCTGTTTGCCGCGTGCCTAATAGCTCTCCTGCGCCGCGAAGGCGCAAATCTTCTTCTGCGATAAAAAAACCGTCGTTGCTTTCCCGAAGCACGCTCAATCTCTCTTTTCCGATTGCGCTCAGGGGTTGCTGATAAAGCAGGACACAGAAGCTCTCCGTTGAGCCTCTGCCGACTCGTCCGCGAAGCTGATGAAGCTGGGCGAGCCCAAGTCGCTCCGGATTTTCGATGATCATCAGGCTAGCGTTGGGCACGTCGACCCCTACTTCAATCACAGTAGTGGCAACCAACAGCGAAACCTCTCCATTCGCAAAGCGGGTCATCACCTCTTCTTTCTCCTGAGAGCTTAGGCGACCATGGATGAGGCCAATGTTTACATCGGGAAGCTCACTGGCCAGCAACTCTGCAGTGGCTTCCGCTGCCTGGGCATTGAGATTGTCTGATTCCTCAATCAGGGTACACACCCAATAAGCCTGCCGCCCCCCCCTGCATGCCAAGCCAACTCGCCTGATCACATCCTCGCGTCGGTCGCTGTCAACCAGCGATGTTTTTACGGGGGTTCTTCCGGGTGGCAGTTCATCGATAACAGAGTTGTCCAAATCGGCATATGCGACCATCGATAGGGTGCGTGGGATCGGTGTGGCGGTGAGTACAAGCTGATGAGGGTAGCCAGCCGATGACGCTTTTTCGGTTAGCGCGAGTCGCTGGTGAACACCGAACCGATGTTGTTCATCAATGATCACCAGAGAAAGGTCGTTAAAAGTAACTCCCTCTTGAAACAATGCGTGCGTTCCAACAACCAGCTGAGCAGTGCCATTTGCGATCGTTTCGATGGTGCTGGCCCGCGTCTGGCCTCTTACCTTTCCGCTCAGCCAGGCCACCTTCACTCCGAGGGGTTCGAGCCAGCCTCTGAAATTTCTGAGGTGCTGCTCTGCCAGTAACTCGGTCGGCGCCATCATGGCGACCTGATATCCCGAAGCAATTGCGGCTACCGCAGACATGGCAGCAACCAGTGTTTTCCCAGAGCCTACATCTCCTTGGACAAGCCGGAGCATCGGTGTCTGTTGCGAAAGGTCTCCCATAATTTCGTCAATAACCCGTTGCTGGGCACGGGTCGGTTTAAAAGGGAGTGTAGAAAGAAAATCGTTGCAAAGCAGTGGATTACTCTCTATCGAGGGTGCCCTCAGTGCCCTCTCTTTGTCTCTGAGCGCCTGCAGTGAAAGGTGATGTGCAACCAGCTCTTCAAGTGATAGACGCTGCTGTGCTGGATGCCGCCATTCCTTGATTTGGTCCACTGGTGCGTCGGGCGGAGGCCTGTGAAGATAGCGAATGGCATCACTCAGGTTCTGAGAAGAGGCCTGCACCGGGGCAAGAAGATCTGCAGGCGGGTTGTTGGTCAGTATCTGCAGGGCTTGGTCCGTAAGCTTTCGCCAAAGGCCCTGGCCCAAGCCTTCTGCGGTGGGGTAGATTGGGGTCAGCGCGTTTTCCAGAAACCCATGACCGTCTCCGAGTCGGTACTCAGGGTGAATCATTTCTCCGCCCTGGCGTCCAGGTCGAGCCTGCCCAAAGAGTGCAATAGGTGTGCCGGGCTTGAATTGATTCGCCTGAGCGCGACGAAAGTGGAAGAAACGAAGGGTCAACAACCCTGACATATCAGCCACTTTGACGACCAGTGATGGCCGGCGCCCCGGAACGACGCTTGCAAGCCGCACCTCACCATGGACCACGGCATCCAGCCCCTCTTTCAATGAGGAAATCGGGGTCACACGAGTTCTATCCTGATAGCGCAATGGAAAGTGGAACAGGACATCCTCAACAGTCGTCAAACCAAAAGCGCTGAGTCGGTCACAGATTTTCGGCCCGACACCTTTAAGCGATGATAGTGGCGTCAGCGCACCTAGTTTGGTCTTGTCCCTCATCTGTTCCGTGAGCAACCTTTTACTGAGACTGGCATACTGGTACCCGGATTATGAGCTAGAGTGATTGCGGTGGCCCATCCCCATCTTCTTATCGTTGGCTGTGGTGATATCGGTGTCCGTGTTGGATCCCGCCTCCAGTCGCGAGGCTGGAGAATTAGCGCCATGCGAAGGCAGGCGGATCAATTGCCTAACGCATTTAATGCCGTGTCTGGCGACTACACCAAGGCCGCCGACTTGATGGGTCTGGCCGAGCTTTGTCCAGACTATCTATTATTCACGCCAACGCCAACTTCCCGTGATGAGAGCGGGTATTGGCAAGGCTTTGATCAGCCCGCCCGAGCCCTGTCAGCTGGGGACATGAGCAGAGCGTTACGTGGCGCGGTCATGATCTCTTCCACTCGGGTTTTTGCTGAAAAGTCGGGTGGCCGGGTTGATGAGTTTTCTGCAATTGCCAAAGATGACCCCTGCGCAGAGGCAATTTTCTCTGCAGAACAGCAGTTCATGAGTGGGATCCCGGCCGCAACGATTTTTCGAGCAAGTGGTTTATACAACGGCTCCCCAACAGGTCATCTGGTCTCTCGCGTATCTTCCGGTATTTTCAGTGCGGATCGAAATCGCTACAGCAATAGGATTCATCGGGAAGACCTGGCTAGAGCGATCGAGTTTGCGTTGCTCAGTGCCGAGAAAGGAAAGCCGCTTATCGGTTGCTATGTTGCCAGCGATGACCGGCCCTCGCTTGTAGGTGAGGTAGAGGCTTGGATCGCCGAGCGACTCGGCGTTTCCTACGACCCGGCTACTCAAGGCGATGGTGATACCACTCGTGGCAACCGGCGTTGTGAAAATGGGCGCCTCAAACAAGCTGGGTTTGTTTTTCGTTATCCCGATTATCGCGCGGGTTATGAACAGCTGCGTGGCGGCGACTAGGCCTTTCGAGCTGTGTCCAAAGCATCCGCTAAATACACAGGATGGCTTCGATTTCGATCTGGACACCCTTTGGAAGGGCCGCGACTTGCACGCAGGCGCGTGCAGGATAGGGCTCATTGAAAAAGCTGGCCATCACGGCATTCACTGCCGCAAAGTGGGTCAGGTCAGTCATTGAAATATTAATCTTCACCGCATCGTTAAGAGTGCCGCCCGCCGCGCTCGCTATAGCAGCAAGGTTTTTGAAGACCTGCGTTGCTTCCGCCTCGATTCCGCCCGCGACCACGTCCATGGTGTTTGGATCCAGCGGTATTTGGCCTGAAATCCAGACGGTGTTGCCAACTTTTATTGCCTGTGAGTACGGCCCAATAGCGGCTGGTGCTGAATCAGTTGAAATAATGGCTCGATTAGACAAAATAAACTCCTCTCGCTCGGAGTAGGTTAATTGGTGTCAGCGCCTGCTGGTTCTAGATACGCGACGAACACCCTCAACAGTCCTCAAGCGCTTCATGATTCTTGCGAGGTGTATTCGGCTGGATACCTGCAGCTCTATGTCAATGTAGGTGTATTGAATGTCTTTATCTTGGGTTGTTATACGGTCAATGTTCATATCAACGGCATTGAGGCGAGTGGCTACAAGGGCAATCAAGCCGCGTTGGTTTACAGCTTCCAACCTCATCCCTACGGGGAATCCGCCCTCAATGTGTTCATCCCAACGCAAGGCCATTAGCCGCTCTGGTTGCTCTTGCATCTCCAGATAGTTGGCACAGTTTTCCCGATGCACCACCAGGCCCTTTTCCGGGCTTAAGTAGCCGCCGATGGGATCTCCCGGAAGGGGGCAACAACATTTTGCGTAGGTAACAACAAAGCCCTCGGTTCCCCTAATCGCCACTGCCGCCACCTTTTCCGGATCCACTGGGCCGGCGTTGGCCCCAGCAATCCGGCTCGCGACAATATTTGGCAGTAAATTTCCAAGGGCTATATCAACGAACAGGGCCTCCCGATTTTGCTTACCGAACTTGGCGAGTGACTGGGCCATAAGCTCCTCGTCTATGTCATCAAGCCTAACCTCGTAAGTCATGAGGGCCTTATCGAGCAGATTGTGCCCAAGTTCAATGGAGTCTTCCCGGCGCTGGTCCTTCAAGAAGTGGCGAATATTCGTCCTTGCTCTCGCCGTAACAACATAATTAAACCAGTCGGGATTGGGTCTGCCGTTTGGCGATGTGACAATTTCAATTGTTTGGCCGCTCTTCAGAGGCTCAGAGAGAGGGGCTAAATGCCGATCAATGCGGCAAGCAACGCAGCGATTCCCAATATCGGTATGAATTGCGTAGGCTGCATCAACCGCAGTGGCACCCTTTGGCAGCTCCATGATGTCACCTTTCGGCGTGAAGACGTAAACCTCGTCCGGGAACAAATCCATTTTGACGCTTTCAATAAACTCGAGGGGGTTACCTGCGCGCTGCTGCATCTCGAGCAAGCCCTGCACCCATTCTCGGGCGCGGGTGTGGGAGGCGGTTGTGGCGTTACCCTCGGTTTTATACAGCCAATGGGCGGCGATGCCATTATTGGCCATATCCTCCATTTCCCGAGTTCTTATTTGTATTTCTATGGGCACTCCATGCATGCCCTTGAGGACGGTATGAAGCGATTGATAGCCGTTGGCTTTGGGGATGGCAATATAGTCAGTGAACTCCCCGGGCACCGGTTTGTAGAGGCTGTGCACGGCGCCGAGAGTCCGGTAACACGCATCTACAGAGTCCACGATGATCCGGAAAGCAAAAATATCCATGATGTCCGAGAATGATTTGCGCTTTGTCTTCATCTTTGTGTAGATGCTGTAGAGGTGCTTCTCTCTTCCCTGCACCTCTACCTGAAGTCCCTCTCGCGATAACAGGGATTCAATCTGGGCTTTTACCTGATCGACCAAAGCTGTTCTGTTGCCACGAGATTTTTTTATTGCGGCTTCTATTCGGCGTGCGCGCATGGGATAGAGGGCCTTAAACCCAAGATCTTCAAATTCCATCCGGACGCTGTTCATGCCCAGGCGCATGGCGATTGGTGCGTAAATCTCCAGTGTCTCAAGAGCGATACGGCTCATCTTGTCACGGGTTAAAACGCCGAGGGTGCGCATATTGTGTAGCCGGTCGGCAAGCTTAACCAGAATGACGCGGATATCCCGCGCCATCGCAAGCGCCATCTTTTGGAAGTTCTCTGCCTGCTTTAACTCGATGCTATCGAATTCAATGTGCGTCAGTTTGCTCACGCCATCAACCAGCTCTGCGACTTCATCGCCAAACTGTGCGCCAATGTCCTCCTTGGTTACACCGGTGTCTTCAATCGTGTCGTGTAGCAGCGCGGCCATCAAACTTTGATGGTCCATATGCATCTCTGCGAGCACGCCCGCAACAGCTAGTGGATGAGTAACATAGGGCTCGCCACTCCTCCGGACCTGCCCGTAGTGGGCTTGTTCGGCAAAGAAGTAAGCTCGCTTGACCTGCATTACCTGCTCCGCAGTTAGATACTGCCGCAGGCTTTTCTCGAACTGAGTGAGGGAGCTGTCTGGGGGTGTTTTGGTGTTTCGGTTGTCGGCAGTGCTCCGCAACAACAACCGTGCCGTGGCATCGGTGAGCGAACCGCTGAGAACCTGTAATGTGCTGGTTACCACCGGATTCGCTCTTGAGGCTTAGTAGAGCGGGGTTTCGAAGCTCGCAGCTAACTCTTCTTCCGCTTCAATCTCTGTTTCACGCGCCATGAGCTCTGGAGTAACCATCCCCTCGGCAATTTCCCGCAAAGCGATAACCGTTGGTTTATCACTCTCTTCTTCTACCATTGGGTCTTTCCCCTGGATAGCAATTTGGCGTGCGCGCTTCGAGGCGAGCATGACCAGCTCAAATCGGTTATCGACATTGTCGAGGCAGTCTTCAACAGTTACTCGTGCCATGATCTATTCTCTACAGGTACAGTGGATAAATTCCCCACAACCACGGGGACCCGTCAGTTTACCTGATATTGGAAGTTAAAGTTAGCTGTGAAAAATGCCTAGTTAGAAAGAATCGCAGAAAGGGTGTCAGACAGCCGTGTAGCTTGATTTTCACGGCGCAAATGCTGACTTCTGATAATGCATTCCAGGTCGTTTAGCGCAATGTCAAAGCGATCATTGAGAACCACATAATCGGCCTCTCGCCAGTGCTCTAGTTCACTTTTGGCTTCTGCCATTCGGCTTTCAATGGTCTTGTTGTCGTCTTGGCCGCGGCCCTGCAATCTCTCCCGCAGGGTGTCTAGTGATGGTGGCACGATAAAAATTGAACAGCTTGTTGGCACCGCGGCTTTGACCTGCTCCGCTCCCTGCCAATCTATTTCCAAAATAACATCGGTGCCCTGCTTCAGCCGCGCTGTTACCTCGGTGCGCGCCGTACCATAAAGATTGCCAAACACTTCCGCCCACTCGAAAAACTCTCCATTTTTTGCTGAGCTTTCAAAGCTTTCGCGGTCAACGAAATGGTAGTTGATGCCGTTTTCTTCTCCCGGCCGTTGTGCGCGGGTTGTGTGGGAAACTGAGACACAAAGGTCTTGATTTCGGTCAACCAGAGCTTTCACCAAGGACGTCTTGCCGGCCCCGCTTGGAGCGGACACTGTAAATAAATTGCCTGTCGCAGGAGGTTGCAAAATTAAGTACCCGGTCCGGTTATTCTATATTTTGTATTTGTTCGCGCATTTGCTCAATCAAAACCTTGAACTCAACTGCGGTCTCGGTTGTGGACAGTGAGGTCGCCTTGGAGGATAGCGTGTTGGCCTCTCGGTTGAGCTCTTGCATTAGAAAATCGAGGCGCCGACCACAGGGCGCACTCCCCTTTAGTGACTCGGTAATGGCCTCGAGATGAGCCTCAAGTCGGTCCAGCTCCTCATCAACATCGGCTTTCTGCGCGCTGTAAACCAGCTCTTCCTCCAGTCTTTTTGCATCTGGCTCTACGCCAATTTGGGCGAGCCGATCGAGAAGCCGCTGGCGCTGCTGGTCCTTTAATGCGGGGAGATTTCTTTTTAGCATTTCAAGCAGCTCGCTCATGGCAGTCACCCGAGACAGGATGACCTTAGCCATTTTTTCGCCTTCTTCCCGGCGGGCTTGTGAGAGAGAAGATAGGGCCTCATCAAGCGCCTTATCCGCGCACTGTTCTAAGAGATGTTCGTCCGCAGGGGGGCTAGATAGAATGCCCGGCACCGAGAGCAAGGAAAGCCGGTCGGGGGCAATGGCGTCTGGAACGGTTTTCGCTATTTGATCGAGCTGCCTCATCAGGCCGGACAATGCTTCAGGATCAATATCCGCTAAACCAAGAGCAGCGGAGTCGTCGAGCTTAATTTGCAGCTCCAGCTTTCCCCGGTGAACACGGCCGCTAATTTTCTTTCGCCAACCATATTCAAATTGTCGGAGGGACTCGGGGCATCGGATATGCAGGTCCAAAAACCGATTATTTACTGAACGCAGCTCTGCCGTGATCGTGACGTTGCCTGTTGTTACACTACTGCGAGCGAAGCCTGTCATGCTGTGTGTCACACTATGTCCTCGTGTCGGTGACCATGTGAACTGAAACCCTGACAATCAATAGTTTAACAGTAAGAGAAGGGGCCGCATGTGCCCCGCTATCTTAATCACCCAGCTGGAGAAACTGATATGTCTCAGCCCTCAACCAGACCAAGCGGGCGCGACCTTCACGAATTGCGCGACCTCGAGTTTACGCGCAATTTTACCTGTCACGCGGAGGGCTCAGTGTTGGTGTCTTTTGGCAACACACGGGTTATTTGTACCGCGAGTATCAACCCTGGGGTGCCGGGGTTTCTTCGTGGAAAGGGGCAGGGCTGGTTGACGGCTGAATACGGCATGCTGCCGCGCTCAACAGGCACACGAATGGATAGAGAGGCGGCACGCGGAAAGCAATCGGGTCGAACTGTCGAGATACAGAGGCTGATTGGCCGCTCGCTACGCGCAGCGGTTGATTTGTCTGTGCTCGGTGAGAATACCGTGCAGGTAGATTGCGATGTGATACAAGCAGATGGCGGCACTCGGACGGCATCAATCTCGGGCGCTTGTGTGGCGGTGGTCGACGCTTTCAATACATGGCAGCGGGATAAAAAACTTACGACGGATCCGCTAAGACACCTGATAGCGGCGGTATCTGTTGGCGTGTGGCGGGGTCAGCCTGTGGTTGATCTAGATTATGCTGAGGACTCCACAGCCGACAGTGATGTGAATGTCGTCATGTCTGAAGACGGTGGTTTGATTGAAGTACAGGGCACCGCAGAGGGAGCCACTTTCGACCGTAGCGCCTTGACGGCCATGCTTGATCTAGCCCAAGGGGCTGGCACGCAAATAATTGCGGCCCAGCGAGCGGCGCTCGAGAACTAACTATAGATCAAGGTCGTAATCGATGATTACTGGGGCGTGATCTGAGAATGCTTCTTGCGTGTAGATGGCGGCGTTGTCGATACGATTACAAAGGGCAATTGAAACCACGTGAGTGTCAGTACGTAAGCCGCCGGCGTCATCTCCCTCAGGCCACCAGGTAAATTCATCCGCATCGGTATTGAATGCCCGAAAAGCGTCACAGTAGCCAGTTTTATAAAGCGTATTGAGCCAGCCCTGCTCCACATCGCTGAAGCCCGGTATGTCGACCCGGTTGCCGGATTCCTCAGCGTCAGCGGATTTACAGACCAGCTCCCAGCCACCACACAAAATAAAGTCTCTCCGCTTGTTTTTAACTTTCTGGAGATGCCCGCCCAACAAGTCCATAAATTTGAGTTTTGTATTCATGGCTTCGTCTCCCGCAATGCCAGAGGGCATTAGCAGGGAGCCAACACTTACATGTTGAAAATCAGCCTGGATGTACAGCCCTTTGTCGTCAAAATCCACGAACCCCAGGCCTGTCATGATGGCCTTGGGCAGGGTTTTGCAATAAATCGCCACCCCGTTCTTGCGGTGGTCTGAAAAATTGTCGAGGAAATATGCATTGTACTCGGGTGGAAAGAAGTCGTTACTTTTAAGGGAGTACTCCGAGCATTGGGTGTCCTGTAGGCAGATGACGTCAGCGTCTTGAGCCATCAGCCACGCCATAAGCCCCTCTTCATTGGCCCTCTCAAGGCCCCCTACAACCAAGCTGATAACTCTCATTGCTAGTCCTACGAATGCAAGCTAGATATGATATGAGATATGGGACACGGCGCGCCATGGTTTAGAAACGCAAAAGCGTTGAATGGGACAGAAAGCGGGCACAGATTGGAGATTCAATTGGGTAAAAGTGACATCCTAGATCGATCTGACGCGCGTAAAGCCTTTATCGAACTCGCCATATCCTGCAACGTCTTGAAGTTTGGTGCCTTTGAGTTGAAGTCCGGGCGGATGAGTCCCTACTTTTTCAATGCGGGTGCCTTTTCCTCTGGTGCCGCCCTGGCCACCTTGGGCGCCTGCTATTCGGCGACAATAGTAGCTGCGGACATGGTTCCTGACACGCTTTTTGGTCCGGCTTACAAGGGTATACCTCTAGCTACGACCATGGCTGTAGCCCTGGCAGACATCCATGGATTTGACGTCCCATACGCGTTCAATCGCAAAGAAGCCAAGTCGCACGGCGAGGGAGGCCTGCTGGTTGGAGCGCCGCTTGAGGGCCAAATCCTGATCGTGGACGACGTTATTACAGCAGGCACGGCCATTAGGGAGTCTGTGCACATAATCAACCAGCATGGAGCGGTTCCCATGGGCGTGGTCATTGGTCTCGATCGCTGTGAGCGAGGTCAGTCCGCTCTTTCAGCGGTTCAGGAGGTGGAACAAGAGCTTGGGTTGAGGGTGACCAGCGTGATAACACTTCATGACGTTATTGACTGGCTTGAAACCCGTACCGAGCAAAGCGAGCATCTCGAGGCAATGCTTCAGTATCGGGACGCCTATGGGGTTTAAGCGGGAATTTCTCGCATAAAGTCAGCGGTAAGCACTGCCCATTGCTCAGGCCATCCGGCTAGGGGTGAGCGCTTAAATTCGCTTCTGACAAATTGGCTGATCCGCCCCTCTGCTGCAGCAAGTAGCAAGGTGGCCGCATCGTTAAGCACCAACTGTGGCCTTCTGGCCTCGTGTATTTCGGCCTGACGCAACGAGGTTCGAAGCTGGGTCTCAAGCCGGTCGTATATTTGGCTAACTCGTAAATGAAGTCGTGGCTCCTCACCCGCCAGTGCCTCTCCGTGGAGAATTCGAGCAATGCCAGGGTTTCGTTCGCAAAAACCGAGTAAAAGCGTCAGCATCTGTTCACAGCCGGCCAGTGATTCAGTTGTCTCCTCGCTGATTCGCCGAAGCCGAGAGAAAAGGGTTTCTTCTGCAAACTCAATAAGTGCCTCAAACATCTTGGTCTTTGAGGCAAAGTGACGATAAAGAGCTGCTTCGGAAACCCCAACCTGCTCGGCTAGTTTGGCCGTTGTAATTTTGTTGCTGGCATTCCCCTCCAGCATCACCACCAGAGTCTGCAATATTTGTTCTCGGCGTTCGGAGCGAGGTCGCGGCATGGTCAGTCCGTAGCATCGGGAGCTTCTGTGATGCTAGCCATAGATGGCAACCGGTGCAACGAGAACCGGCCTTTGGCAGCCTATTTATTGCTAATTAACGTGCCGATTCCGTCGTCTGAGAAAATTTCGAGCAGGGCAGCGTGTGGCACTCTGCCATCAATTATGTGGGCGCTGGTCACGCCCTGCTTGACTGCGTCAAGGGCACACTGGATCTTTGGCAGCATACCCCCCTTGATGGTGCCATCCGAAATAAGCTTATCGACTTGTTTTGTTGAGAGCCCAGTTTGCACGGTGCCCTGGCTATCAAGTAGGCCTTCAACGTTGGTTAGCAATATGAGCTTCTCTGCGTGGAGTACCTCGGCGATTTTTCCGGCAACGAGGTCGGCATTGATATTGTAAGTCTTCCCATCTTTACCTCCAGCCACTGGTGCAATGACAGGGATAAAATCGCTTTGACCGAGCATGTGCAGAACATCGATATCAACAGCGGCAACTTCCCCTACTTGCCCGATATCTTGTGTTGTATTTTCCGACACTTGTAGCTTACGAGCAGTCAGGAGCATCCCGTCCTTTCCGGTCAGGCCGACAGCGCGCCCGCCATTTCTGTGAATGCTGTTGACGATCTCCTTGTTTACGCTGGCACCCAGAACCATTTCGACTACGTCCATGGTGCGCTCATCGGTAACCCTCATCCCCTCAACGAAAGTAGTGGGGATCTCAAGTTTCTCAAGCAGCGCGCCGATTTGAGGTCCGCCGCCATGCACAACTATTGGATTCATTCCCACCAGTTTCATCAGAACCACGTCACGTGCGAAGGTCTCGAACAACTCGGGATCGGTCATGGCGTTTCCGCCGAACTTAATCACAAAGGTTCTGCCTGTAAAACGTTGTATGTATGGCAGAGACTCAGTGAGTACGCGGGCGAAATTGAAGGCATCTTCACGATTTAAAGACATGAGGATCTAATCTTTTACGTTGATGTGAGTGACACAGTGGACTCGTTAGAGTGATCTTGTCAATTCAGATGCCACCCTTGAAAGCGGGTTGTGTAATACACCCCGATACGGTGGCACCCCATGGTCTAGGGGGAAAGCCAGCAACCTAAGTCCCACAACACCAATTGACGGTAAAAAGGTTCGTCTGAGCCGGTTGACCCTCATATCCATCGAAGGTCCGTTAGTCACCGAGCTGGCCTTTTGTCTGGTTTGCAACGCCACTTAGCATGTCACTAAACCGCTGGACGAGGGATACGGCTATGCTCAGCTTGGTGCCTTCCACGGTCATTTCACAGCCTGACCTGGACCAAAGGCTGATAGCGTTGTAGTCACTGTTGAAGCCGATGTCTTGCCGTGAGACGTCATTGGCAACAATGGCATCAAGGTTTTTGTTCATGAGTTTCTCGTTGGCGTAGGCGGCCACGTTGTCGGTTTCGGCCGCAAAGCCAATAACTAATGTCGGACGGTAGCTTGCGTTGGCCACGGTCTGGACAATGTCGGGGTTCTGGACCAGCTGAAGCGAGAGCTCTGCGCCGGTTTTTTTGAGTTTGGTCGAAGCCATCTCCACGGGTCGATAATCAGCAACTGCTGCAGCGGCGATGAATAGATCGGCGCCCGAGCTGACCTCTTGTATCGCTGTTTCCAGCATCTCCTGCGCTGATTCAACGTCGATTCGCGTCACTCTTTCGGGAGTATCGATATCTGCGGGGCCAGTAATTAGGACGGTCTCGGCCCCGGCCTCTGCGGCGGCGCGAGCGAGCGCAAACCCCATTTTGCCTGAGCTGTGGTTTGATAAATACCGAACCGGGTCAATCGCTTCACGGGTAGGACCGGCGGTGATAACGACCCGCCTGCCCGACAGAATCGACGTGGGTAGACATTGATGAACGGCCGAGAGGATATCAGCGGGCTCCAACAGGCGGCCCGGCCCGGTGTCGCCACAAGCCTGCTCGCCGGCATCGGGCCCCACAATCTGTATTCCCCGTGCTTTAAGGGTATCGATATTGGCGAGGGTGGCGGGATTAAGCCACATATGTTGGTTCATTGCGGGAGCGACAATGAGCGGGGCTGGCGTAGCCAAGGCAACGGTAGTCAATAGGTCGTCGGCGCGGCCTTGAGCCAGCCTGGCAATAATGTCAGCGGTCGCAGGGGCCAGAACCACAAGATCAGCCCAGCGAGCCAACTCGATGTGGCCCATGCCCATTTCAGCGTCCTCATCGAGCAGCTCGGTATGCACGGGGTTGCCCGATAGCGCCTGCATGCTGAGGGGCGTAATGAAGGCGCGCGCGCCTCTGGACATGACCACGCGAATCTCAGCTCCCTCCCGGCGCAGCAGCCTGACGAGCTCTGCGGCTTTATAGGCTGCGATGCCCCCAGAGACGCCAATGATGATATGTCGATTACTAAGATGTCCCATCGTGTTGATACAACAAGGAAAATTGAACGAAAGGTAGCATCTGGAGCAGGTTTTGGACACCGAAATCCATGGCACTGATACCAATCCCTGCTCAGGGTCTATGGCATCTGAACAGCCCGCACCTGATGGGCGCAAGCTAGCCCTTTTGGCTCGAGCACTGGGGCTAAGGTCTCCTCATGGTTTGGCCGTATTGACGGGTCATCTTGAGGTTTATCGGTGGTCTCTGCGGGACACTGTAAGAGCGATTATTCATGGATATATCCAGCTTCCAGGCGTAGGGCCCGCCGCGCTGGAAAAGTTTAGTGCCGGGCTTGATTTAATAGGGCTGGTTGCCGAGGAAGGGGTCCAGTGCGGGCCGCTTCTCGCGGGATCGGAGCAGACAAAACGCTATTTGTGTCAATACTTTGCCTTGGCAGATCGTGAGTATTTTCTCTGTTTACTGTTGGACAGCCGCCACCGGCTGCTGCGTTCAGAACGGCTTTTTGGGGGCACCATCGACGGCGCAGCGGTTTACCCTCGAGTGGTCGTTACTCAGGCGCTCAGGCTTGGTGCATCGGCGGTAATTGTGGCCCACAATCATCCCTCAGGCTGTCCTGAGCCCAGTGGGGCGGACCGATTGATTACCAAACGGCTCTCCGCGGCGCTGGCATTGGTAGACACCCGGCTTCTGGACCACGTGATTGTTGGGCGCGGTAGGTGTGTATCAATGGCGGAAACCGGTGATATCCCAGTTTCTTGAGTGGTTCTCCGGCGTCGAGACTTGCGACAATAACCCCCCTCTGGTATAAAGCGCACCCTTTTTCCCGACCTGAAAGGTCTCATCATGGCTCGAGTTTGTCAGGTTACCGGTAAGCGTCCGGTAACAGGAAACAATGTTTCACACGCAAAAAACCGTACTCGCCGGCGGTTTTTGCCTAATCTTCACAACCATCGCTTTTGGGTAGAGTCGGAGAAGCGGTTCGTCTCTCTGCGGGTGTCCTCCAAGGGGATGAGGATCATCGACAAGCGTGGAATCGACACTGTTTTGGCAGAGCTTCGCGCCCGCGGCGAGAAGGTATAAGGAGATAGCTCATGCGTGAAAAGATACGAATGAATTCAACAGCTGGCACCGGTCACTTCTACACCACTGACAAGAACAAGCGCACGATGCCCGAAAAGCTCGAAATGAAAAAGTTTGACCCCGTGGCTCGAAAGCACGTGATCTACAAAGAGGGAAAGATCAAGTAATTGTGGTTGATAGCCTCTCTAATTGGGGCGAACGAAAAAGACCTCGAGACCTCCTGTCTCGAGGTTTTTTTTGTCTAAAATTCACAAGTCGGCCGCAACACAGCGGTTAGCCTCGCCAGGCTCACCAACACTATCGAGGCGCACTTTGTATGCCAGAGCTACCCGAGGTCGAAACAACCCGCCGAGGCATAGAACCTTATATCGTTGATAGACACATTATCGACGCCATTATTCGTGAGCGTCGCTTGCGCTGGCCTGTCGAGGCGGGTCTTGAGACAACGCTGATTGGTACACGCATAGTGCGCGCTCGCCGGCGCGCCAAGTACCTGCTGCTGGATTGTGAAATCGGCACATTGATGATCCATCTTGGTATGTCTGGGTCGTTACGGATTCTCACCCACGAGGAGCCTCCCATGTTTCATGACCACATCGACATCATCCTCGATAATGGGCACTTCCTCAGATACAACGATCCCAGGCGCTTTGGTAGCTTTCACTGGCTAGAGTCTGATGATCACCCCCTGCTCAACCACCTCGGACCGGAACCCTTGCTGGATGACTTCGACGCGGAGTGGCTTTACCAGAAATCGAGAGGGCGGCGCTCATCAGTTAAGCAGTTTTTGATGGACGGGACTATTGTTGTAGGTGTCGGCAATATCTACGCTAACGAGGCTCTGTTTCTTGCTGGTATCCGACCAGACCGCGCCGCAGGAAGGGTTGCCCTTGCGCGGTACAATGTTTTGGTCGATGCCGTAAAGCAAATCCTGAGTGGCGCTATTCAACAAGGTGGCACCACTCTACGTGACTTTGTTGGCGGCGACGGGAAGCCAGGCTACTTCGCCCAGCAGCTCAACGTCTATGGCCGCGGCGGGCAACCATGTCGTCGGTGTGAATCGGCTCTGAAGGAAATACGCCAAAACAATCGTGCGACGGTCTTCTGCCCGCTCTGCCAACGGTAAGGCTCAATCCCCGAATTTTTCTAGTAGCGCCTCAGCAACAACGGGTGCCACGAAGGGAGTGATGTCTCCGCCGAGCGAGGCAATTTCTCGAACAAGGGAAGAGGAGATATAGGCCAGATGTTCTGCCGGCGTCAAAAAGACGCTTTCAAAATCCGGTTTCATCGCACGATTCATGTTGGCCAGTTGAAATTCGTACTCAAAATCCGCAACCGCTCGCAAGCCCCTGAGCACGCAGTTCGACCCCTGCTCGGTGACAAAATCGGTTAATAAATTGCTAAAGCCGGTGACTTCCACGTTGTCCAAGTGTTTCAAAGCAGCACAGGTTAGGGAAACCCTTTCCTCTAACGTGAACAAAGGAGTTTTTTTCTCGCTCGAGGCTATGGCGACGACAACTCGATCAAACAGGCGGGCGGCGCGCTCTATTAAATCAATATGGCCATTGGTTGGTGGGTCAAAGGTCCCTGGGTACACCACGGTATGGGTTCGCATTAATTAACTTCCCTAGTGTTGTCGCGCCGAATGTACACAAGGGAACCCGCGCATACAAATTTAGCTTACGGTGGTTTTTCCAGTAACAGGTATCTCACTGAACCGGTCCGCTTGTCCCTAACAACGGACAGGCAAGCAGGCAGGTTCTCCAGTGACGTGGTTGATGGGACCTCAAGATAAACCAGCGCCCCGTCTGTTAGCAGCCGGTTGTTGATGAGATGGCTCAGGCTTTCAATTGCCAGCCCCTCTGAAAATGGCGGATCTACAAAGGCGATATCAAAGGGGTCGCCCTGCCAGGACAGCGCATTGGTGTTGACTACCCTGCTGCGGCCCCCGGCATTAAGGCGCGTGAGATGGGTGTTGATTACATTGATTGCGATCGCTGATGTTTCTAAAAACGTGCAGTGGCTTGCGCCTCTGGACAGGGCTTCTAAGCCCAGCGCCCCGCTACCGGCAAACAAATCGAGACAGCGGCTTCCACGGATATCCGGCGCCAGCCAGTTAAAAAGCGTTTCTCTTATGCGATCTCCGGTTGGCCGCAGATTTGAGGAGGAGGGGAATTCAAGTCTTCTGCCGCGCCAATCGCCGCCGATAATGCGGAGGGTGTTGGAGCCCTTTTGCCCTCGCCGTTGCTGTCGCATTTAAGGACCTTTTGCGCAATGCTATTCTTGAGTCTACACCAACCCTGCCATCGCTCGATAACCGCTCTGACGGAGAGACTGAAGCCTGCTCAATGAAGTTATTTAAACGTAAATCCAAAGGCCCGAATGATAGTCAGCCCCTTGAGGCTACGTCCTCAACGGAGCCGATACCAGGTCGGATGTCAGAAGGAGAACCACTGGAGCAAACCAGTTTTTACGCTCGCCTCAAAACTGGCCTTAGCCGAACCGGCTCACAATTAGCGAGTGGTCTCGGCGACCTATTCTTGGGGACAAAATCGATTGATCAGGATTTGCTTGATGCGTTGGAGGAACATCTCGTCATGGCTGACGTGGGTATGGCCGCGACGGGGCGCATTGTAAGTGACATTACTGATCGGGTTTCCCGGCGTGAGCTGAGTGATGGTGATGCGGTGATGGCGGCCACTAAAGACGCGCTCAACGCCATTATTTCACCCTGTGAGATTCCTCTGGATACGGCTTCTGCCAGGCCTTATGTCATTTTAGTGGTGGGAGTAAACGGTGCGGGAAAGACCACAACAATCGGCAAGCTGGCTCATCGGTTTAAGGGTGAGGGCAAGCGCGTGATGCTCGCGGCAGGAGATACCTTTCGCGCCGCAGCGGTAGAGCAGTTGCAGGCGTGGGGGGAGCGCAACGAGGTGCCAGTTGTCGCGCAGCATACTGGTGCCGATAGTGCCTCGGTACTTTTTGATGCAGTTCAGTCCGCCAAGGCAAAGGCAGTCGATGTCCTGATCGCCGATACGGCGGGTCGCCTGCAGAACAAGGCCCACCTGATGGATGAGTTGGAGAAGGTGGTCAGGGTAATGCGAAAGGTCGATCCAGCCCTGCCCCACGAGACCCTTCTCGTACTTGATGCAGGCACCGGTCAAAATGCTGTGTCTCAGGCCGAGCAATTTGACGCTTCTGTGGGGGTGACGGGGTTGGTACTGACAAAACTCGATGGTACCGCCCGTGGCGGAGTCATTTTTGCCATTGCAGAAAAGCTTAAAAGGCCGATTCGATTCATTGGTGTTGGTGAAAAGGCGGAAGATCTTCAACCATTTGTAGCAAGGGACTTTGTGGCAGCCCTATTCGATCGAAATTGAGAATTTCTTAAATGATCAACTTTGAACGAGTGAGCAAACGGTATGAGCAGCGCGATGCCCTGCGCGATGTTTCTGTTGAAATCGCAGCAGGTGAGATGGTTTTTCTGACGGGACACTCAGGTGCTGGAAAGAGCACCATGTTGCGGCTGCTGATGTTGCTCGATCGCGCTTCATCAGGCCGTCTGCTGGTTAACGGCAATGATGTGGCAACGATTCGAGGTGCGCGCATTGCCAAATATCGACAGGATTTCGGCATTGTCTTTCAGGACCACCAGCTTCTATTCGATCGCAGCATTTTTGATAACGTTGCGCTTCCGCTTGAGATAGCAGGATTTCACCCTCGGGATATTGGCCGGCGCGTCCGAGCCGCTCTGGACAAAGTGGGTCTACTGGGACGTGAGTCGGCCAACCCGGTTGTGTTGTCAGGGGGCGAGCAACAGCGAGTCGGGATCGCCCGAGCCGTTGTGGCTAGACCCAAAATTCTGGTTGCTGACGAGCCTACAGGTAATTTGGACCCTGGGTTGTCGGCGGAAATTATGGGTCTTTTCGACGCTTTTCATCGAGTAGGTGTGACGGTAATCGTTGCCAGTCATGATCTAGCGCTGATCTCTCGGTTGCGACATCGAATCATCACCTTGAAAGAGGGGCGACTCATTGGGGGTGTCGGATCGTGAAACCGCCAGTGCCCGGAGCCGGCATGGGCCAGCGTCCTGCCCTGGTTAGCTGGGCTGATCACCATCGAAAGGCGGCCTCCCAGAGTTTACAACGACTCATAGCAGAGCCTGTGCAGAGCTTTCTGACTTGTCTGGCTGTTGGCGTTGCTCTGGCACTGCCTGCAGTGCTGTGGGCACTTTTACAGAATGTTGAAGTAGTTGCGGGAAATATTCAGACCAGCGCGCGGTTTACTTTATTGCTGGAGCAGGACGTCAGTCTGGAAACTGCGCAATTGATGGCGGCAGAGCTTGAGACTCGTAGTGACATAGAGCTGGTAGAGGCCATCGATCGCCGTGATGCTCTGGCTCGTTTTGCGGAGGAAGTCGGCTTTTCTGAGCTGGTTGATAATCTTCATAACAATCCGTTGCCCAACAGTTTACAGCTTCACCCCGGGACCTCTCTGACTGTAAGTGAATTGGATGACCTCGCTGATGCTCTCGTAGCACTTTCAGGCGTAGAGCAGGTGGTTTTCGACACCCAGTGGCAGGCACGATTGCAAGCGGCGATCACTGCATCCCAGCGATTGACCTTAGGTGTTGGGGTGTTGATGGTTCTTGGCGCCGTACTGATTCTCGGCAACACTGTCAGATTAGGTATCGAGGCTCGACGTGAGGAAATAACGGTCATCAAGCTCATTGGGGGTGGAGATGGTTTTGCCCGAAGACCGCTCCTCTATGCGGGCCTCTGGTCTGGCAGCGCCGGCGGGTTTTTCGGTGCAGTTTTGGTGGCGTTACTGTTCTGGTTTGTTTCGCCGCCCGCAGAGAGGCTCTTTGATTTGTATGGTCTCGACCGGAGATTTATCGGTCTTGGATTACCGGGGATGTTGATACTGACCGCTGTGGGTGGTTTGGCTGGGCTTGTCAGCGCCTGGAGCACCGCGCTTATCCACCTTCGCCGCGCCCAACCTCGCTAAATTCCCGCAACTTTTTCGCATTAGCACTCTCTAACAGGGAGTGCTAAAATGAAGCAATGGAAGGAAGGGACACGTTATGACAGAGTCCACCAAAACATTGACGGTAGGATATAACGCCGCCTTGGCAATGGCGCCGGGGGCGAATTTATCCGCGTATGTGCAAGCGGCCAGTGCTGTTCCCATACTATCTGCAGAGCGGGAACAGGCCTTGGCCGAAAAATTATTCTATGACGATTGCGTTGAATCTGCACGAGAGTTAGTACTTGCTCACCTCCGTTTTGTTGTCCATATCGCCCGCAGCTACTCAGGTTACGGGCTGTCTGAGGCAGACCTCATTCAAGAGGGCAATGTGGGGTTGATGAAGGCAGTAAAGCGCTTTGATCCAACCAAAGGAGTCCGCTTGGTTTCCTTTGCCGTCCACTGGATCAAAGCGGAAATGCATGAATATATTCTGCGTAACTGGCGAATCGTCAAAGTGGCGACCACCAAGTCCCAGCGCAAACTGTTCTTCAATCTTCGAAGCGCCAAGAAGACTCTAGATTGGCTCACAGTTGATGAAACACGAGCCATCGCTAGTGATTTGGGCGTTGATGAGGCTGAAGTTCGTCGCATGGAGGGCCGGCTCACCAGCAGGGATGTCGCTTTTGATCTGCCTGTTGATGCGGATGATGACGAGGGAGGCTTTGCACCCCAACATTATCTAGAGGACTCATCTGCAGACCCGGCTATGACGGTCGAAGCTGAGGACGCGACGCGTAACAGTGAAGAGCGTCTCCAACGCGCATTAAATGACCTGGATGAACGAAGTCGGGACATCGTGTCGAGGCGATGGCTTGCCGAAACCAAGGCGACGTTGCATGAACTTGCAGCGGAATACGGCGTATCGGCGGAGCGGATTCGTCAGCTTGAGGCCAATGCCATGAAAAAGCTGCGGACTTCCATCGCGGCATAACCTGCGATTCAGGTGAACCCCCCAACTCTCCGCTGGCCTTTGCTGGCCGCTGCCCTGCTCGGATGTACAGGCGTGATGGCTGGGGCTTTCGGAGCTCATGGCTTGGCCGATCAGGTGACGCCGGCTCGACTGGAGATATGGCGCACGGCGTCCAGCTATCAGCTATTGCATGCATTGGCCCTTCTAAGCTTTGGCCTTGCTGTTGCTGCGTCCTCCAGGCTGTCAGCCAGCGGTCTTGCGATGTGGATTTGCCGGTCTTGGCTGTTAGGCGTGCTTATTTTTAGCGGTTCACTTTATGCATTGGTGATTCTGGATCTCCCGGTTCTTGGTGCTGTTACGCCCGTCGGCGGCACATTGCTGATTGTTGGGTGGGCGCTTTTGTTCTGGCTCGTTATCCGACATATGAACGCTGGCCTGGACTAGCATCTACTGGCAACGCCGTGTCTGCACTGACGTCTGTCGGGTCACCGTGTAGCACTAACTTAAGGACGTGTAACCTTGACTGACTCCTCAGGTCGATTTGATCGGCGCATACGCAGCTTTGTGATGCGAGCGGGCAGAATGACCGAAGGCCAGCAGAGGGGCTGGGACGAGGGTTTCCCTGCCTTTGGTTCGCGACTTGCGGATGGGCTTTTTGACTGGGAGGCGACCTTCTCCAATTCAGGGCCCCGAATCGTTGAAATAGGCTTTGGTATGGGTGATTCCCTAATAACCATGGCGCAAGCTCATTCAGAAAATTGCTATCTGGGAATAGAGGTCCATAAACCCGGTGTGGGCCGGCTTCTGTCACGCGTTATGCAGCTTGGGATAGAAAATCTTCACGTGTATGCAGAGGATGCAGTGCAGGTTTTAGAGGCATGTCTTATGCCGGGCAGCCTAGATGGGATACAAATTTACTTTCCTGATCCATGGCATAAGAAGCGCCACCACAAACGAAGACTAATTCAGCCCGAATTCGTCGATCTTGCCGTCAGCCGGCTTCGGCAGGGCGGCTGGTTGCATTTGGCAACCGATTGGGAGCCTTATGCCGAGCACATGCTGTCTGTGCTCGAGGTAAACACGTCTATTGAAAATGCAGTTACAAAGGGCGGGTTTTCCCCGCGTCCCCCATGGCGCCCCGAAACCAAGTTTGAGCGCCGCGGTGCCAATTTGGGGCATGGAGTTTGGGATTTATTATTTCACAGAGCTAAAAATTCTGCGGATACCGAGTTGAGAAATCGATAGCCCAGCTGGGTTGTTTGTAAGCGAGCCCCGGCGTCTGTTAACAACCCTCGTTTTTGCAAGACTGTTCTCGCAGGCTCGAGTGAGGCTTGAGATTGCCCCGTGCGCCGCGAGAATACGCTGACATCCACCCCGCCGCGCAGACGAAGCGCGTTCATCATGAATTCCGCGGCCAAGTCCTGAGGTGGTATAGCCTGATCAATGGTTGGCGTGTTGCTGAGGATACCGGACAGGTAATCTTTGGGTAACCGGGTACGTTGAGTTCGGATGATCTGTCCATCTTCCGTCGTAAGTTTGCCGTGAGCTCCTGCGCCAATGCCGAGGTAGTCGCCGAACTCCCAGTAGTTCATATTGTGTTGACTGAGGCGGCCCTCTCTGGCCCACGCTGACACTTCGTATTGAGCAAACCCTGAGTCACCTAGCAGCGATGCGCCGGTCTCCTGAATAGTAGTGAGTTCATCTTCCTCTGGGAGCAGCGGCGGGTTGGACCAAAAACGAGTGTTGCGCTCTATGGTTAGTTGATACCAAGAAATGTGCGTTCCGCCGAACGCGATGGCGGTTGCGATATCGGCGATGGCCTGTTCCACGGTTTGCTCGGGTAGCCCGTGCATGAGATCAATATTCCAGTCGCTGAAGATCGATGTGGCAGCGGCGATCGCAGCTTTGGCCTGGTCCGACTGGTGAATTCGCCCGAGGCGCGCAAGATGCTGGTTGTCAAATGACTGCACCCCAATGCTTACCCTTGATACCCCCGCATCTCGGTATGCCTTGAATCGCGCGACCTCTGCACTGCCTGGATTGGCCTCCAGCGTAATTTCGGTACCCTTGTCTATGCCCCAGACCCGATTTATCCCCTCCAATAATCTGGCGATGGATGGCCCGCTGAACAGGCTTGGGGTGCCTCCGCCGATGAAAATTGATGCGGGCTTTCTACCGAGGATACGTGATTCTTGTTGCTCGAGATCCCGTAGCAGTGCGGCGATATACGTGTCTTCGTCCCCAACGTCAAAGTTTTCGTGAGAGTTGAAATCGCAGTATGGGCATTTACGCTCGCACCACGGGAGATGAACATAGAGGGAAAGGGGAATGTTGCTTGGATCAGCAGCCAAGTTTTTCTCGGAGCATTGAGACGGCTAAACCTCGGTGGCTAACCGCTCGTTTTTGCGCAATATCAAGTTCTGCGGCGGTAAGACCATCAAAGCCGTCGACCAAAAATAATGGGTCGTAGCCAAAGCCATAGTTACCTTTGGGTGTCCTACTGATTTGACCGTGCCACTTTGCTTCAGCAATTACTGGGGAGGGGTCTGTTTTAGAGCTCATCAGCACGAGCACACAAACAAACCAGGCTTGCCGAGAATCACCCTCAAGCTGTGACATGGCGGCTAACAGTTTTTCGTTGTTGGCCTTGTCATCCCCGCCACTGTAGCGGGCAGAATGCACCCCGGGAGCGCCCTTCAGTGCTGGTACAACAAGACCCGAGTCATCTGCTAGCGCTGGCAATCCGGTAAAAGCACTTGCGTTGCGTGCCTTCTTAATCGCATTTTCGATAAAGGTAGAGCCGTCTTCGATTGCCTCCGGCACATCAAACTCGGATTGATTTCTTAGCTTTAGTCCGGTGGAAGACAGGGCATCCTGAAGTTCTTTCAGTTTTCCAGCGTTGCCGCTGGCGAGCACCACGACCCCCGTTTTCCTAGCGACGCGGTCAGTCATCTGACTGTTTCCAAAGCTGGGTTTTAAACTTGTAGCGATAAACCTTTTCGCTGCCCTCGGGCTGAAAGTCGAACTCGAAGAAACGCCACTCGCGGTCGATAAAAGCAAAGTCGGCAATGTAGTAGGTGGCCGGCCCTTCGCGGATTTCTTTAAATTCCAGCGGGTCACCTCTGATCAAATCCCAGGTCTCTCCAGTGATAATCATCGGTCTACCAGCGATCTCTCCGGCTTCAACATCTCGAACTGACAGAGTCAGGATGGCTTTATATTTGCCTCTTGCAATACCGTACTCTGCGGCGATCTCGGGCGTAAGGAAGGTTGTGTAAACAACGCTTCGATGTAATTCAAACTGATCAAACCGTTCTGATTGCTGTGCCTGAACGACCGAAACCACCGTTATCAATAGGGCAAGGAGAAGAGAAACCGCAACGTTCATTTTTTGCAAACGCGATAGATGGCAGTGCTGCCAAACAGATTTGGGGCAAGAGACTTCAGCACATTTGTACCGGGGCCACTTACAATATCGTGATCGAGAATCTTGATGTCGAGTTCCTCGCACAAGGCTTCAAAATCCTTGACAGTGCAGAAATGAATATTGGGGGTGTCGTACCAATCGAATGGTAGAACCCTCGAGACCGGCATACGCCCCAGCAAACCCAGGTGTAGACGGCAGCGCCAGTGGCCAAAATTGGGAAATGTGATGATCGCCTCTCTGCCGATGCGGACCATGTCTGCAAGAACCGCATGTGGGCGATGCAGAACCTGCAGGGCGTGGGCCATGACGACCACATCAAAACTCTGGTTGGGAAAATTGCTCAGACCACGATCCATATCCTGTTGAACTACTGCAATGCCTTTGCTGGCCGCCGCCGTGATGTTAGCGGTTTCCAGCTCAATGCCCAGTGTCGTGGCATCTCGCGTCGCTTCCAGTTGAGCGAGAAATTCTCCATCACCACAGCCAAGATCGAGCACGCGACTGCCCTTGGGCACCCAGTCAATAATGCGAGTGAGGTCAAAGCGCATCAAGTTGCACCCTGTTGAGCCAGGCCCTCATCAACTCCAGGTATTGGGTATCGTTGAGCAGGAATGCGTCGTGACCACCGTCGGTTTCAATCTCAGCATAGCTGACGGTTTTCCCCGTGTTTATCAGAGCATCGACCATTTCCCGGGATCGAGAAGGCGAGAAACGCCAGTCACTGGAGAATGAGACGATCAACATTCTGGCGCGAATAGGGGCCAGGGCGCTGCACAGGTCGCCATCTGTATCCGCGGCGATATCAAAATTATCCAGAGCTCGAGTCATTAGCAGGTAGGTATTTGCATCGAAACGAGTCGAGAACTGGGCGCCCTGATGGCGCAAGTAACTTTCGACCTCAAAAACCTGGTCGTCGTGGTTTTCGTCGACATGCCTACGTTCTCGGCCGAATTTGTCGGTCATTCCTTCGGCGGACATATAGGTGAGATGTCCGACCATTCTTGCCAGAGCAAGCCCGCGCACGGGTGCTTTCTTCTGCCGGCCGTAATACCCGTCAAACCACTCGGGATCAGAGGTGATGGCGTGTCGAGCAATCTCATTGAAGGCTATGTTTTGGGCGGTAAGTCGCGGTGCGGCCGCCAACACCGCACAGTTGGCCACCTCATCGGGGTAATGTACTGCCCAGTGCAGTGCCTGCATGCCGCCAAGGCTACCGCCAATGACGACTGCCCAGCGCGTAATGCCAAGGCGATTTGCCAGCGCGCGCTGTGAATTTACCCAGTCCTCGACTACCACCTCGGGAAAATCAGGGCCCCATTGGCTGCCCGATGCGGGATTGATGTTGTTGGGCCCAGTGCTGCCATCACATCCCCCCAGATTATTGAGAGACACGACAAAAAATCGATTTGTATCGATAGGCTTCCCTGGGCCAATGAGGTTATCCCACCACCCTGGCTTGCGGTCTTCAGCACTGTGACGCCCTGCCGCGTGATGGTTGCCGCTGAGGGCATGGCATATCAAAACAGCGTTATTGCCCGCGTTATTGAGAGTGCCATAGGTTTCCACAATGAGTTCGTAGCCCGGCAGCACGTCTCCCGAGGCCAGAACGAACGGCTCTTCGAATCGTTCAATCTTGGGCGTTACCAGTCCGACGCTATTGGCCGTTTGCATCGGGCTAGATACCCATCACCAGCTGGGTCGGAAGTCCAGTTGCCACCGCCATATGGCGCAAGGAAATCTGGATGACGTTGATTACAATGAAAACAACGATTGGCGAAAAGTCGAGCCCACCCATAGCGGGTAGCATTGCTCTCACTGGTGCCATGAGAGGGTCTGTCACCTGGTAAATGAGGCGGATCGCCGGATGGTAGCTACCGGGAGCAACCCAGCTCACCACAATCATGATTACCATTGCGATTAGATAGGTGTTGACCACCAGTGCAGCCAGTCCGATGCAACTCCAAACCAGCAGTTGCAGGGCGCCTGGAAAAAATCCTCCCAGCGATAGAACGCCCCCAAGAGCCAGCGCCTGCACCAGTAGCGCAAGCACCAGCACCGCTGGGTCCATGCGCGCACCCGAAGGTATACCACGGCGCAAGATGTTAATGGGCGGTTGCGTTGCTTTCACTACAAATTGTGATATCGGGTTGTAAAAATCAGCCCCCCCCGCCTGCAGCATGCCACGAAGGACAACGAGAAACAGATAAAGAGAGCCCAGAGTTTCCACCAGGAACATCGAGATTTCTTGAAGTGCGCCCATGGCTATTTGTATTCCTCTGACATCTCAACGGCCCTATCGAAGCAAGACTGCATGGCCTGACCCACCAAGGCAGATAATCCAACGCGCTCAAAGCTGTCCAGTGCCCGGGCGGTAGTCCCTCCGGGGCTGGTCACGTTTCGTCGTAGCGTCTCAATGGGCAGCGGGCTGTGTTTGACCAGACTCGCTGCACCCAGGGCCGTTTGCACGGTAAGCTCTGTCGCGACCTGATGATCGAGACCCAGCTGCTCGCCTGCCTTGATCATGGCTTCCATAAACGCGAAAAAATAGGCAGGTCCGCTCCCAGAAACCGCCGTAACGGCGTCAATATGGGCTTCTTGTTCCAACCAGACCACATTGCCGACCACTCCCATGACCTCGCCGACCTGTTCGCGCTGGCGATCACTGACCGACGCGCTGGCATACAGCCCCGATGCACCTAAACCTATCAATGCCGGGGTGTTGGGCATGCATCGGATTACATTTAAGTCTGGTTCTCCGAGCATATCTCTCACTGCTTGTACGGTGACGCCGGCGGCAATTGACATGACCATAGCCCCTGGCTTGATCTTGCCGCGTAGTGATTGTGTTACCACCTCCATAACCTGAGGCTTGACTGCAAAGATCACAAGATCTGCATTGCCCGTGACATCCCCGGCCTGAGCTGACAGCGCTGAGACGCCCCTCTCCGCCCAGGTGGTTCTCGCTTCGTCAGAGGGATCGCCGCCACTTATCCGGTCGGCATTGAAGCCTGCGGCCAATAAGCCGCCCATAATCGCCGTTGCCATATTGCCGGTGCCGACGAAGCTGATGTGGTTTGGAAGCGCGTCCATGTTCAAGGCGGTATGCTCAGATCTTAATAAAGCCCCATTATACTGCCTGCGCTTGCTTTTAGTGGTTAGCGTGGCCCAAAAATATCGGTACCGATACGAACCATTGTCGCCCCCTCCGCAACTGCAGCCTCCAGGTCAGCCGACATCCCCATTGACAGTGTATCGAGAGCTGGGTAATTGGCTTTACTGCGTTCAAAGAGTTGTCTCAGCTCTTGAAAAGGTCGCCTCTGCGCTGCCACGGTTGATGCCGGCGCAGGGATTGCCATCAAGCCTCGGAGCTTCAGATTAGGCAGATCGCCAAACAGGGAGAGAAAGTCATTGAGATCCTCAGGTAGCAGTCCCGCTTTGGAAGGCTCTCGCGAGATATTGACCTGAACGCAGACATTAAGAGGCAGCATGTTGTTGGGGCGCTGCTCATTAAGTCGGAGGGCAATTTTCGGCCGATCGACGGTATGAATCCAGTCCATGCCTGCTGCCAGAGCACGAGTTTTGTTGGATTGCACAGGGCCGATAAAATGCCATTTCACCTCAGCACCGGTGATTGCAGCGGCCTTATCAATTGCTTCCTGCGCGTAATTTTCACCAAATGCAAGCTGCCCCGCCTCGAAGGCCTCCTCAATAACATCCGTGGGCTTGGTTTTGCTGACTGCCACGAGTGTCACTGAGCCCGCAGGCCTCCCTGCCTTTTGCTCCGCGATGGCGATTCGCCTGCGGACCTGTTGTAATCGATGGGCAACATTTCTCGGTGTCATGGCGCCATGATAGCCGAGGTATACTGATCTGGTCTTTGGCTTATCAAGGAAGATTTCCATGGATATCACAGAGTTGTTGGCATTCAGCGTTAAACAGGGTGCGTCAGATTTACACCTTTCCTCCGGACTGCCACCCATGATCCGGATTGATGGAGAGGTGCGGCGGACCAACGCCCCCCCTCTGGACCATGCTCAAGTTCATGATCTGATTTGCGATGTCATGAACGATAAGCAGCGCAGGGATTTCGAATTGTTCTTTGAGACAGACTTCTCTTTCGAGGTCGCAGGGGTAGCGCGTTTCCGGGTTAGCGCATTCAATCAAAATCGTGGTGCCGCAGCCGTCTTCCGCACGATCCCCACCAAGGTTTTAACCATGGATGACTTGGGTATGGGGCAGATTTTTAGGGAAGTGTCTTTACTGCCCACAGGTTTGGTATTGGTTACCGGCGCAACCGGATCGGGTAAGTCTACGACTCTCGCGGCTATGATTGATTTCATCAACCACAGTCGGTTCGACCATATTCTTACCATCGAAGATCCTATTGAGTTTGTGCATGAATCGAAAAGCTGCCTGGTCAGTCAGCGCGAAGTGCATAGAGATACACTGGGATTTTCGGAGGCACTTCACTCCGCCCTTCGGGAAGACCCAGATATTATCTTGGTGGGGGAGATGCGCGATCTGGAAACAATACGGCTTGCGCTGACGGCCGCAGAGACGGGCCATCTGGTTTTCGGCACTTTGCACACCGCTTCGGCGGCGAAAACAATTAATCGTGTGATTGATGTTTTCCCCGCTGCCGAAAAAGCTATGGCTCGGTCAATGCTCTCCGAGTCGCTTCAGGCAGTGGTTTCACAAACACTGTTGAAGCGCCGTAACGGTGGTCGGGTAGCTGCTTATGAAATCATGCGATGCACCTCGGCGATTCGTAATCTTATTCGAGAGGACAAAGTGGCGCAGATTTATTCGGCTATTCAGAGCGGCCAGTCTGTCGGGATGCAGACCATGGATCAATGTTTACAAAGTTTATTTGAGAAAGAGCTGATAACTCTAGAGACAGCCAGAGCGCGCGCGCGCCATCCCGACGCTATCGGCTTGGCCCGCCGGCAGGGGGCCTGAACAAGTGTTATCGATTGGATTCTGCATCGAGTGCAAGCCAAGTCTGCAGAATGATATTCGCTGCTTCAGCATCGATAGGGTTTTTTTTGTAGTCACCGTCGTGACCCTGCGCTGCCTTGTCGGCCTTCGCAGCCCGTGATGAAAGCCGCTCATCGACCAGTGCGACAGGCAAACCAAAACGGCCCTCAAGCTGCCGCGCGAAGCGTTGCGCTCTGGCTGTGATCTCCGCTTCCGTACCATCCATGTTGAGCGGCTCTCCAACAACTAACTGCAGGGGTTTCCAAGTGTCTATCAGCGATCCGACCTCTGCCCAGTTCGGTACGCCATCTCTCGCTTTGATGACGGCGCATGGCTGGCTCGTCCCCAGGGGTCGTGTACCAACTGCCACACCGATGTTTTTTAGGCCCCAATCAAAGCCCATTACTCGTGCTGTTTCTGTCATGCGTGCCCCGCCTGGCCTGACATCAATCCGATATCGATACCCAGTTCCCAGGCCGCTGCCCGGTGACGGTCTTCCGGCCTAGTATCAAAAATAATGCGTGGCTCCGCTTTTACTGTAAGCCAGCTATTTTCCAGAAGCTCTGACTCAAGCTGACCTGCGCCCCATCCAGCGTATCCAAGCGCAACCAGGTACTGGGTGGGGCCGCCGCCTTCACTAATCGCCCGCAGCACGTCCTGAGACGTGGTGAGTGAAAAACCGTCACTAATGGCCAAGGTCGACTCCCAGCTTCTGCCCGGTTTGTGTAATACAAAGCCGTGTTCCGATTGTACCGGTCCGCCTGCAAACACGTTCTCCTTGAACCGTTTTTGCTCCAGAGGCAGTTCGAGCGAAGAAAAAATCTCCTCAAGCGATACGCCCAGAGGTTTATTGATAACAATGCCCATCGCGCCGTTTGCGTTGTGTTCACAAAGATAGGTCACCGTTTGAGCGAAAAACCCCTGTTGCAACGACGGTGTTGCAATCAGAAAGTGATCTTTTAGCGAGGCCGTGATATCAGGGGTAGTCATTGCACTGGTGCATGAAACATGGTGTTGGCCGTTCTCCAGGTTCGGTTATGAATCGCCATGTTCTTACGATCGTGAGTTGGGAAGCAATCGTCAGAGAAGCAGGTAAGGATTGAGACAGTGACGCTGGTACTTTAGGTAGCAAGGCGGTCCATCTCTTCATTAAGGCTAGACATTAGCATGCCTCCAATGTCGATCGACTGCTCGCGCTCAATTTCACGCAGACAAGTTGGGCTCGTCACATTGATCTCCGTAAGAAAGTCCCCAATGACATCGAGGCCGACGAACC
>Ga0255776_10000462_pt1 | contig 46825 bp, 42 predicted proteins | sample 071ome_19_FD_179974 | JGI IMG/M metagenome (GOLD analysis project Ga0255776, IMG submission 179974) | Coastal salt marsh microbial communities from the Groves Creek Marsh, Skidaway Island, Georgia - 071413AT metaG (version 2) | ecosystem: Environmental > Aquatic > Marine > Intertidal zone >... | reverse complement strand
TCAGAGTTGGCTCATGACAATGATGCTGGAGCCGGTTTTTTGAACCTCGTCATGAGACCTCATGTCATCGCATTTTTGGTCGCAGCTTTCTTGATGCAGGTGAGTCACGGTGCTTATTACACGTTCTTTAGCTTATTTTTAGCGGAAGTCGGTTATAGCAAATCGATGATTGGCCTACTTTGGGCTGTGGGCGTCTTAGCCGAGGTGGCGGTGTTTATGGTTGCCCATAGAATATTTGCTCAAGTTTCCTATCGCCATGTTCTCATATTGAGCCTCATCTTGGCGGCTATACGGTGGAGCGCTACGGCGTATCTTGCTGGGCATTTAGCCGTATTGTTGGTGCTACAGCTGTTGCATGCGGCTACTTTCGGTACAATGCACGCTGTTTCCATGCACTACATTCATCGCTATTTTCAGGGGCGTCATCAAGGGCAGGGGCAGGCGTTGTTTTCGAGTCTAACCTATGGCGCCGGCGGGGCTGTTGGTGCGATTCTCTCTGGGTATTTGTGGGGAATTGACCAGGGGGTGACGATGCTAGTGGCTTCTGGTTTGTCCGCGTTCATCGGTGCTTTGGTCGCTTGGCGTTGGGTTATACGCTGAGCGTACGTTGACGTAAAAATTAAAAGTAAATTAAGGTGTATTAAATTTATGGGTCGTAAACGAGTCTTAACAGGGATTACTACCACTGGAACGCCTCATTTAGGTAACTATGTTGGGGCGATTCGTCCGGCCATTGAGGCAAGTCGTGAATCGGAAAGCGATTCGTTTTTCTTTTTGGCGGACCTGCATGCGCTTATTAAAAGCCAGGATCCACAAGCTGTTCATCAGTCAGGTAAAGAGATTGCGGCAACCTGGTTGGCTTTAGGTTTGGATACGGATAAAGCGGTTTTTTATCGCCAGTCAGATATTCGAGAAATTACAGAACTGACTTGGACATTAAATTGCGTTTGCGCCAAGGGGCTTATGAACCGTGCGCATGCATATAAAGCGGCAGTCGACGCAAATATCGAAGAAGGTGAGGACGCTGACAAGGCTATTACCATGGGGCTATTTAGTTATCCGGTTTTAATGGCAGCGGACATTTTGATGTTTGGCGCTCATGAGGTGCCTGTTGGTAAGGATCAGATCCAGCACGTAGAGATGGCTCGCGATATTGCGCAACGCTTTAATCATATTTATTGTAAAAAATCCGATCCGATCATGGTCTTACCTGATTATAAGGTTGAGGATAACGTCGCGGTTCTTCAAGGGTTGGATGGCCGCAAAATGAGTAAGAGCTATAACAATACGATTCCTCTGTTTAGTACAGAAAAGCAGCTCAAAAAGGGTATTAACAAGATCGTGACCAATCTACTTGAGCCTGGTGAACCAAAAGACCCAGATACTTCAACGGTATTCCAGATTTGGAAGGCCTTCGCGAGTGAGCAGCAAGCGGTCGAAATGCGTGAGGCATTCGAACAAGGGATAGGTTGGGGGGATGCCAAGAAGAAATTGTTTGAGTTGGTGAACACCGAGATAGCTGAGTCCCGCGAACGATACTTTGATCTTATGGATAGGCCGAAAGACATCGAGGATATCCTGCAAGAAGGCGCTCGTAAGGCTCGTGAGGAGAGTCAATCGCGTATGGAGAGAGTCCGTCAGGCGGTCGGCCTATACCCACTAGGATGATTGTGATTAGAGTATAAAAAAAGGCGCTTGAAGCGCCTTTTTTTAATTGTCATGAAAGTTTTCACAAGCGTATAGCGTGTTCTCCATGAGTGTGGCGACCGTCATTGGGCCCACACCACCAGGGACTGGCGTGATGAAGCTGGCTTTCTCGGCGGCTTTCTCGAAATCAAGATCGCCGACCAATTTGCCTGATTCTAGGCGATTAATCGCCACATCGATCACGATAGCACCTGGCTTAATCCAGCTCGCGTCTACAATACCGGGTTTGCCGACAGCGACGATCAACAAGTCTGCTTGAGATACGTGATGCTTTAGGTCTTGAGTGAATCGATGGCAGACCGTGGTGGTAGCACCTGCTAATAGTAGCTCCATACACATTGGGCGGCCGACAATATTGGATGCGCCTACGATAACGGCATGCTTGCCCTTTACGTTGAGGTTGTAATGTTTCAGTAGGGTCATGATGCCCGCTGGAGTACAGGAGCGCAGAGTTGGTATTCTTTGGGCTAGTCGGCCAACGTTATAGGGGTGAAAGCCATCTACGTCTTTTAGGGGGTCGATTCTTTCAAGGACTTTGGTGCTATCAAGGTGGGCTGGCAGTGGCAGCTGAACAAGAATGCCATCGACGGAAGGGTCGGCATTTAGTTCATCTATCAAGGTGAGTAAGGTGCTTTCTTCAGTGTCGCTAGGTAGGTCATGAGCTACGCTTTCAATGCCGATGGCCTCACAGGCTTGACGTTTTTTACCTACGTAGACTTGGCTGGCCGGATCGCTGCCCACGAGTACAACAGCGAGTCCAGGGGCGCGCTTACCAGCCTCAATGCGGCGGCTGATTTGTAAAGCGACATTGTCTTTGAGTTGCTGACTGACAGCGTTGCCGTCGATTTTCTGAGCGGTCATGAGCGTCCTAAAGTGAAAATATGAAACTGGCCTAATTTTCTCATGCTTTGAACGGAATACAAAGTAAAGCAGCAAAAACATGGAACTTCTTGTTTTATATAAAAAAAATTTAAAAAAGTATTGACGATAGTGGGGTTCATCCGTAATATGCGCATCCACTTGGTGAGCACTCCTCATCAGGTGTCAGCCAGAAGTGGCTGAGATCTTTTGAACTGGTCATTAGACTAGACACTAGATGAAGCGCCCGTAGCTCAATCGGATAGAGCATCGGCCTTCTAAGCCGAGGGTTACAGGTTCGATTCCTGTCGGGCGTGCCAACTCTAGGCTAAAATATCTAGGCAAAAGATGTGATGGTGACCGTAGCTCAGTTGGTAGAGCGCAGGATTGTGATTCCTGTGGTCGAGGGTTCGATCCCCTTCGGTCACCCCATTTGCGGAAGTGGTGAAATTGGTAGACACGCTGGATTTAGGTTCCAGTGCTTCACGGCGTGAGAGTTCGAGTCTCTCCTTCCGCACCATTTATTACATTGGCTAATAGTTGGTGTAAATTAAGCTGAAGAGCTATAAACTTGATCTACTTTAACGGCCTATTATAGGTTGTCCTCGATGTGCGGGGGTGGTGAAATTGGTAGACACGCCAGATTTAGGTTCTGGTGCCGCAAGGTGTGAGAGTTCGAGTCTCTCCCTCCGCACCATTTAAACTTCCAGTTTAAATGTAAAATTACTTTAGAAATAATCTCTTGTCGCAGCTTGTTCCTTTTGGGTTTGCTTGATTCTTCGTTGATGTAACGGCTTTTCGTTGTCTCGCCTGGCTCGAAAGCGAGTGCTTTGATTGCCTTTGATTTCTCCTGTTTTCTTTTTCCAAATACTCTCTTGTTTTGAATGCTTGTTTGGTGCTGCGCCTGAATCTTTGAGTCTTTCTGCTGGTTGGTTTTGCGAGACAAGATTCTAGTGGCTGAGGGTGTTTGAGTTGTTGAGGCTTTTGATCCAGCGTTTTATTTCGCTTAGGGGTTTGGGTTTCGAGATGAGATAACCCTGAGTGAAAATTTGCTTGCTAATGCTGTGCAGGCATTCGAGCTCTTCAATTTGTTCGATTCCTTCGGCAACCAAATCAATATCTAAATTCTTACAGATTTCGCATATGGTTTTGGTGATGACTTGAGAGAAATGGTCGTGATGAATATTGCTAATGAGATTTTGATCAATTTTGATTTCGCTGAAGGGGAGGTTGAGCAGTTGGTTGATGTTGGTGAATCCTGTTCCGAAATCATCAAGAGCGACTCCATAGCCTTTTAGTCTTAGGCGGTTTAGTGTTTCGAGTTGGTTGGCTGATCTAAGTGCGTACTCTTCTGTCACTTCAATGACGAGGTCTTTGGGTTTTATTTTATGGTGGTTTACGAGTTCGTCCAAAATTCTCGGTGTGTCTAGGTTTTCCAGTTGAACGGGGCTTAGATTGAACGCCAGGCTTACGTGGCTTAGGCTAAGTGAGCGTAGCTCTGTGAAGTCCTTTAGTGCCTGGTTTAACAGGGTGTACGTGAGCTTATCGATTAGGTTGTTGTCTTCGGCTACTCGAATAAATCGCGATGGAGGGATGATTCCGCCCAGGGTGGGTGAGTCGATGCGTGCGAGTAATTCGAATCCTAGGATCTTGTTGGAGGCCGTGTTGATTTTGGGTTGGTAGTACGGGAGTAGTTTCATTTCGTTGATGGCTTGATCTATCTCCTGTTGTTTGAGTGGGTTTTCGGCTACGTGACGGTGTTGTTGAAAGCATGCGAACTTGTCCATGCATGCTTTTAGGTGTTCGCGAGTAATGGGTTTGATCAGGGAGGCGATTAGGTGGACTAGGTTTTGTTTGGCGATGTCTGAGGCTAGTTTAATGATACGTTCATCTACACCTGAGGCTATGATCACACCGCCTTGAAAGCCCATGCTGCCAAGCTCTCTAATGAGTTCCATTCCATCCATGTCAGGCATGTTTAGGTCAACAAAGATTAGGTCGGGTTGGCTTTCTTGTGTGTGGGTAAGTGCTGCAAGTGCATTTGAAAAAGGTTTGATCGCACCGCTTGTGTATTCTGTGAGCATGTCGCTAAGCACAAGTCTGATGGCTTCAGAGTCATCAACAATCAGTATGTTGGCTGTCGGGGTCATGTATTCTCATCCTTGTTACATCATAAGGTTAGTAGAAAAACATGACCCTGTTTAGTTTAGGCCTTTTTTTGAAGGCGCTTAAGGAGTACTGAGGTGTCTGACTGTCCCTCGCCTTGGTTTTGAAGTTCGCAGTAAAATTGGTCGATGAGAGCGGTTATGGGTAGATTGATCTGGTTCTTTCTAGCGTTGTCTAGGCAGATGCCTAGGTCCTTGCGCATGAGATCGATCGCAAACCCGTGGTCGTACCTGTCTTCGGCCATGGTTTTGTGGCGATTGACCATTTGCCAGGACCCCGCTGCGCCGCCCGCGATAAGGGTCATGACCTGTTCTACGTCTAGCTCGTTTTGCTGAGCGAAGTGAATACCTTCGGCCAGGCCTTGGACAACTCCGGCTACGCAAATTTGATTGACCATTTTCGTGGTTTGTCCGTTGCCGATTGCGCCCATGTGGCTGAAGCCTTTTGTGTAGGGTTGGCAGATGCCTTCGCAGCGCTGGGCAGCAGGCTTGTCGCCGCCACACATAATGGTGAGTTGGCCGTTGATGGCCCCTTGTTGGCCGCCGGATACCGGTGCGTCCACGTAATCAATCTGTAGGTCGTTTAACCTCTTGTGCATCTCTTTAGCGAGGTCGGCGCTCGTGGTGGTGTGATCGATAACGATGGTGCCTTGTTTTAAGGTTTTTGAGGCGCCGCGATCTCCAAATAGCAGCTCTCTGACGCTTTCGTCATTGCCGGCACACAAGATTAGGCAGTCGACTTCTTGGCAGGCTTCAGAGGGGCTAAAGCAAAGGTGATTGTTTGGATTGGTGCGAATCCATTTGTCGGCTTTGCTTGATGTGCGATTGAATACATAGAGTTCGTGGCCTGCGTTAGTTAGGTGTTGAGCCATGGGGGCGCCCATGGTTCCGAGGCCAAGGAAGGCAATTTTCATGTGTTAATTCTTTTGGCTAAAGTGGGGCGATATGCATAAAAAAAGCCGCACTGATCGTAATCAGGCGGCTCTGTCTGGTCTCGAGGTTGGATTACTCTGGGTAATCGCGTTTCGTAGGACCAGTGTATAGCTGGCGAGGACGCGCGATACGATAGTCGCCGCCAATCATTTCGTTCCAGTGGGCAATCCAGCCGGGTGTACGGCCTGTGGCAAAGATAACAGTGAATAGTTCTGTTGGGATGCCGATTGCTTTAAGGATGATGCCAGAGTAGAAGTCTACGTTTGGATATAGGCCGCGAGACTTGAAGTATTCGTCCTCTAGGGCGATTTTCTCAAGCTTCATAGCCATTTTAAGTTGTGGATCGTCTTCTAGGCCTAATTCGGCAAGAACGTCATCGCAACACTTCTTCATTTCTACTGCACGAGGGTCATAGCTCTTATATACGCGGTGACCGAAGCCCATTAGGCGGAACGGGTCGTTCTTGTCTTTCGCTTTGGCTAGGAATTCATCGATGCGGCTTTCATCGCCGATTTCGTCGAGCATTTTTAATACGGCTTCGTTTGCACCGCCGTGCGCAGGGCCCCAAAGAGCTGCGATACCTGCTGCGATACATGCGAATGGGTTGGCGCCAGTGGAGCCAGCCATGCGTACGGTAGAGGTAGAGGCATTTTGTTCGTGATCGGCGTGCAATAGGAAGATTTTATCCATTGCGTTCTCAAGAACAGGGCTGATTGGCTTCTCTTCAGCAGGTGTGTTGAACATCATGTGAAGGAAGTTAGCAGAGTAGCTAAGGTCGTTTTTAGGGTACATGAACGGCTGGCCGATGTTGTACTTGTATACCATAGCTGCGATGGTAGGCATCTTCGCGATTAGGCGATGTGCGGCAATTTCACGATGCTTGGCGTCGTTGATATCCAGAGAGTCATGGTAGAACGCAGATAGGGCGCCTACAACACCACACATGACGGCCATTGGGTGAGCGTCGCGGCGGAAGCCTTTGAAAAAGCTCACTAGCTGCTCATTAACCATGGTGTGTTTGCCAATGGTGTCTACAAATTTTGCTTTTTCTTCGGCGTTAGGAAGCTCGCCGTGCAAAAGTAGGTAGGAAGTCTCTAGGAAGTCACTCTTGGCAGCCAATTGTTCAATTGGGTAGCCGCGGTGAAGAAGGATGCCTTTACCGCCATCAATATAGGTGATTTTGGATTCGCATGAGGCTGTGGAAACAAAGCCTGGGTCGTAGGTGAATTTGCCTTTGGCAACTAGGCTGCGAACGTCGATTACGTCTGGGCCAATAGTGCCTTCATAAATAGGCAGTTCTAATGTTTCGTCTAAGCCGTCAATAGATAACTGCGCTTTTTTGTCAGCCATAAATGGCCTCCTGTCTGCTATTTCTGATACTAGAATTCCCGGAGAATTCCTTACTTTGTCGAGCCAATTGTGACTCTGTACCGTTGCAAAGACGGCCAACTATAGAGCCAAAATATTGATTGTCAATTATTGACCCATTGAACTTTGGTAGAAGTTTAGCTCATTTGGTTAAAGTTTGATCTATTATTAGTGGGAGCTCGTAAATGACCATAAGTAATTGAAATTATCATTAGACGCCAGTTTGTATTTAAGTGACTCTGTGTCTATAATTCGGCGCGTTTGCGAAGGCACTGAAAAGGCGCGTAAGTTCGCAATTTAATTAGAAAAATTGCACAACAATTGAGCCTGCCCACATAAGCTCGCTTTATTTTGAGGCGTGAGAGAGAGTGTAGAGAACCGTGAATCAACAACGACCTATAAATCTAGATCTGACTAAGTTCAGTTTTCCTTTACCTGCATTAACTTCAATTACACACCGTATCGCCGGCGTGATTTTGTTTGTAGGCATAATTTTCCTTTTGTTTGCACTGAGTAGCTCTCTTGAGTCTGCTGAGGGTTTTGCAGCAACGAAAAAAGCAATGACTACCGGTTTTGGTAGTTTTATCACTTGGGGCTTGCTATCAGCATTGGCTTATCATTTTGTAGCGGGCATTAAGCATCTTCTAATGGATCTTGGCATCGGCGAAACGAAAGAGAGCGGACTATATGCAGCTATCTTTACGATTATCGCTTCTGCTGTTCTAGTTGTCCTTGCGGGGGTTTGGGTATGGGCGTAAGTGTTACAAATTTCAGTCGTAGTGGTTTGTCTGACTGGATTATCCAACGTTTTTCTGCCGTCGTGTTGGCAGCATATGCCGTGTTTATTGTGGGCTACTTGCTAGCCAATCCAGCTCTTGAATACGCTCAGTGGAAAGAGTTCTTTTCTTGTACAGCGGTTCGAATCTTTTCTTTGTTGGCATTGATATCGACTGTAGCGCACGCATGGATCGGTATGTGGACTATTGCGACTGACTACTTTAAGCCTGTGGCTCTTCGTTTCGTTTTCCAACTTGTTTGTTTCCTAGCGATTTTTGTGTATTTCGTTTGGGGCATTGAAATTATTTGGGGTGTTTAAGCAATGGCAACTAGTATTCGCACAATGTCTTATGACGCCATCGTAATCGGTGGTGGTGGTGCAGGTATGCGTGCCGCACTGCAGTTAACAGAGTCTGGTATTAAAACCGCCTGTGTAACAAAAGTATTCCCTACTCGTTCTCACACAGTATCTGCGCAAGGCGGTATTACTTGTGCTATCGCATCTGCAGATCCTAACGACGACTGGCGTTGGCATATGTACGATACCGTTAAAGGTTCTGACTACATTGGTGACCAAGACGCTATCGAATACATGTGTAAAGTAGGCCCTCAAGCCGTATTTGAGCTTGATCACATGGGTCTGCCTTTCTCTCGTACTGAAGAGGGTCGTATTTATCAGCGTCCTTTCGGTGGGCAATCTAAAAACTTTGGTGAGGGTGGTCAGGCTGCTCGTACGTGTGCCGCGGCTGACCGTACTGGACACGCGCTATTGCACGCTCTTTATCAAGGTAACATCAAAGGTGGTACTACGTTCCTGAACGAATGGTACGCTGTCGACCTAGTTAAAAATGAAAAAGATCAGGTGGCGGGTGTTATCGCTATTTGCATCGAAACCGGTGAAACTGTCTACATCAAAGCCAAGGCAACTGTTCTTGCGACGGGTGGTGCAGGCCGTATCTATCAGTCTACTACTAATGCCCTTATTAATACTGGTGACGGTATGGGGATGGCGCTACGTGCCGGTGTTCCTGCTCAGGACATGGAAATGTGGCAGTTCCACCCAACAGGTATCGCAGGTGCTGGTGTTCTGGTAACCGAAGGTTGTCGCGGTGAAGGTGGTTACCTAATCAATAAAGACGGTGAACGTTTCATGGAGCGCTATGCTCCGAACGCGAAAGACCTTGCAGGTCGTGACGTTGTGGCTCGTTCTATGGTTATGGAAATTCTTGAAGGTCGTGGCTGTGGCCCAGAAGCCGACCACGTATTCTTGAAGCTTGATCACCTAGGTGAAGAAACCCTAAACGCGAAACTGCCTGGTATTCTTGAGCTGTCTCGTACGTTTGCTCACGCTGACCCAGTTAAAGAGCCAATTCCAGTTGTACCTACTTGTCACTATATGATGGGTGGTGTACCGACTAATATCGGTGGTCAAGCCATTACCCAAGACGAAAACGGCAACGACAAAATCGTTGAAGGCTTGTATGCCGCTGGTGAAGCTGCGTGTGTATCTGTACACGGTGCTAACCGTCTTGGTGGTAACTCACTACTTGACTTGGTTGTATTTGGTCGCGCTTGTGGCCTTCAAATTGAAGAGAGCTTCAAGCAAGGTTTCGATTCAGTTGACGCTCGCGATGAAGACATCGAACGCGCAATGGCTCGTTTGAACCGTCTAAACAACTCAACCTCTGGTGAAAGCGTTGCAGAAGTTCGTAAAGATCTACAGAAGTGTATGCAGCTTTACTTCGGTGTATTCCGCGAAGGTGAAGCCATGCAGAAAGGTCTTGAGATGCTGAAAGAGATCGGTGAGCGTGTTAACAACACTTACCTAGAAGATAAGTCGGCGGCGTTCAATACGGCTCGAATTGAAGCACTAGAACTTGATAACCTTTATGAGGTGGCTTTGGCAACGGCTATTGCCGCAGAAGAGCGTAAAGAGTCTCGTGGTGCCCATGCTCGTAACGATTTTACTGAGCGTGATGATGAAAACTGGTTGTGTCACTCATTGTACTTCCCTCAAACGAAGACTATCGGCAAGCGTGCCGTGAACTTCGCGCCGAAGACAATGGACCCATTCCCACCTAAAGAACGTAAATACTAAGAGAGTGGGGGAGAGAGATTATGTTGCAAGTTAGCGTATATCGTTACAACCCGGAAACGGATTCTGCGCCTTACATGAAAGATTACCAAGTCGATACTGGCGGTAAAGACTTGATGGTGCTCGACGTTTTAGCTCTTGTTAAAGAGCAAGACCCTACTTTGGCCTATCGTCGCTCATGCCGTGAAGGTGTGTGTGGTTCAGATGGTCTAAATATCAATGGCAAAAACGGCCTAGCCTGTGTGACACCTTTATCAGAGAGTGTTAAGGGTAATAAATTGGTATTGCGTCCTCTGCCAGGTCTACCTGTGATTCGTGACTTGGTTATTGATATGACCATGTTCTATCAGCAGTTTGAAAAGGTGAAGCCTTTCCTTCAAAACAATACGCCTGCACCGGCCATCGAGCGTCTTCAGTCTCCAGAAGAGCGTGAGAAGCTAGACGGTCTGTACGAGTGTATCCTATGTGCTTGTTGTTCAACTTCTTGTCCTTCTTTCTGGTGGAACCCAGATAAGTTCATTGGACCAGCGGGTTTGTTGCAAGCCTATCGCTTCTTGGCAGACAGCCGTGATACTGCCACTCAGGAGCGTTTAGCGGGTCTAGACGATCCATTCAGTGTGTTCCGTTGCCGCGGTATTATGAACTGCGTCAATGTATGTCCAAAAGGGTTGAACCCAACCCGAGCAATCGGACATATTCGCAACATGCTGTTGTCGCGTGAGATCTAAATAATAATAGAGGGGCATTAGCCCCTCTATTTATTCATGGCGTGCTATTTGAATGCATCTTACTCTTGATGCACAAAAAATATAAAAAATAGGCCCACTAGCATCATATTTGCTAGGCTGTTATTAAGTATATATGGGAAACGGGTAACCCCCGTACTGATTCGAAAATTTCAGACCTCACCCGGTCATCTGCCTATCCACTGCAGGGAAATTTTGGCGACAGTGTCCCTTTATTAAATTAAGGTGGTTTAATCATGCACGAAAGCTCAATGGAGCAGCTATGGAGCTCGTCTCAGCTATCTGGGGGAAATGTAGCTTACATAGAAGAATTATACGAACGATACCTGACGGATCCAAACTCAGTTCCTGAGCAGTGGAGAAGTTACTTCAGCACTCTTCCGAGAAGCGAAGGGGGCGAGTCCCACGATATTCCCCATACCCCAGTTAAAGAGCAGTTTTTACTGATTTCTAAGAATCAGCGCCGATTTGCGGGCGGTTCGACGACTCAGAGCCAAGTATCTAGTGGTTACGATCAAAAGCAGCTGAGAGTGTTTCAACTAATCAATGCGTACCGTTTCAGGGGTCATCAGCATGCCAAACTCGATCCACTTGGCATCATGGAACGAGAGCAGGTGCCTGACTTAGATTTACGCTTTCACGAGTTATCGGAAGCTGACATGGACTCCGTGTTTCAGACGGGGTCGCTTTTTATCGGTAAAGAAGAAGCGACATTATCCGAAATTGTGTCTGCTTTAGAGACGACCTATTGTCAGTCCATTGGCGCTGAGTATATGCACATTGTTGATACAGCCGAGAAGCGTTGGTTTCAGCAACGCATCGAAAGTGTGCGTGCAAAGCCAGAATACAGTGGTGAAGCTAAGAAACATTTGTTGGAACGTCTTACCGCCGCGGAAGGGCTAGAAAAGTATTTAGGGTCAAAGTATCCAGGTGTCAAACGTTTTGGATTAGAAGGGGGAGAATCCCTTATTCCCCTTATGGATGAATTGATACAGCGTTGCGGAACCTATGGTGCCAAAGAAATAGTGATCGGTATGGCACACCGTGGACGCCTAAATGTATTGATTAACACACTCGGTAAGGCACCTGCCGATTTGTTTGATGAGTTTGATGGTAAGGCGTCGTTCGACCATTCTGGTGACGTTAAGTATCACCAAGGCTTCTCGTCAAACGTATTAACTCCGGGTGGTGAAGTGCACCTAGCCTTGGCGTTTAACCCATCTCACTTAGAAATTGTATCTCCAGTGGTTGAGGGTTCTGTGCGCGCTCGTCAAGATCGTCGTGGTGACACAGAGGGCGAGACCGTTGTCCCCGTATCCATTCACGGTGACTCTGCCTTTGCAGGTCAGGGTGTTGTGATGGAAACCTTCCAAATGTCCCAGACTCGCGGTTATAAGACGGGTGGCACGATCCACATTGTTGTGAACAACCAAGTAGGCTTCACCACAAACAAACGTGAAGACGTGCGTTCGACGGAATATGCCACAGACGTGGCTAAGATGGTTCAGGCTCCCATACTTCACGTTAATGGCGATGATCCAGAAGCGGTATTGTTTGTGACGCAATTGGCAGTGGACTATCGAAATGAGTTCAAGAAAGACGTCGTCATCGATTTGGTATGTTATCGCCGTCGCGGCCACAATGAGGCCGATGAGCCCTCTGCAACTCAGCCGTTGATGTACAAGGTTATTAAGAGTCTGAAGACAACTCGAAGCCTGTATGCGGAAACCCTTGAAAATCGGGGTGAAGTGCTTCCAGAAGATATTAAGAAAATGGAAGAGGATTACCGTAGTGCGCTTGAAGCGGGTAAGCACGTGGTAAAAAGTTTGGTGACAGAGCCCAACAGCCAGATGTTTGTTGATTGGTCGCCTTACCTAGGGCTGGACAGCACTTGTACTGCGCCAACTACATGTGATTTGAAGCGCTTACAAGAGCTTGCAAACCAAATGCAGGATGTACCTGAGGGCTTTCAAGTTCAGCGTCAAGTTCAAAAGATTCTTGAAGACCGCCGTAAAATGGCCGCTGGTGCGTTGCCTATAAACTGGGGTTTTGCTGAAACGATGGCTTATGCGACCTTGCTCGACGAAGGTTATCCCGTTAGGTTAACAGGTCAAGACGTGGGTCGCGGTACGTTCTCTCACCGACATGCTGTGCTACACAATCAGAAAGATGGGTCTTCGTATTGTTCACTGCAAAACCTGAGTGACGATCAGCCTAAATTTACGATCCATGACTCGCTATTATCGGAAGAAGCTGTGCTTGGTTTCGAATATGGCTACTCAACCACCACGCCGAACATGTTGGTGATATGGGAAGCCCAATTCGGAGACTTCGCTAACGGTGCTCAGGTGGTTATGGATCAGTTCATCAGCAGTGGTGAGCACAAGTGGTCGCGCTTATGTGGTCTAACGATGTTATTGCCCCATGGATATGAAGGGCAGGGACCGGAGCATAGCTCCGCTCGCTTAGAAAGATACTTGCAGCTGTGTGCGGAACACAATATTCAGGTATGTGTGCCTTCTACGCCTTCTCAGATTTTCCACTTACTTCGTCGTCAAGCGATTCGTCCGTTGCGTAAACCGCTCGTAGTGATGTCTCCTAAGAGCTTGCTTCGTCACAAAGAGGCGATCAGCACGCTAGAAGATTTGTGTGATGGTGAGTTCAATTTGGTGTTGCCTGAGCATGAAGAATTGCAACCGAAAGAGGTTACACGTCTCGTGCTGTGCAGCGGTAAAGTTTATTACGACTTGATTGATCGTCGCCGCTCTGAGGAGTTAGCTAATACCGCGATTATTCGAATTGAACAGCTTTACCCATTCCCAGAAGATGAGCTGTTTGAAGCCATTTCCGCGTACACCAATGTGAAAGAAGTCTTTTGGTGTCAGGAGGAGCCCATGAACCAAGGCGCGTGGTACAGCAGTCAGCACCATATGCGTCGTGTCATTCATAGGGTAGATCCTAAGTTGTATCTAGATTACGCCGGACGCGAGGCTTCGGCCGCGCCAGCTGCAGGCTACATGGCGCTGCATCTAGAGCAGCAAGAGCAATTGATTAAAGACGCATTGGGCCTTTAAGGCGTAGACAGGATTAGGACATTAAAATGAGCACAGAAATTAAAGCCCCCGTTTTCCCTGAGTCAGTAGCTGATGGCACCATTGCCACATGGCACAAACAGCCTGGTGAGCCGGTTAGCCGCGACGAGCTGTTAGTTGATATCGAGACGGACAAAGTGGTGCTAGAGGTTGTGGCGCAAAATGACGGCGTCATTAAAGAAATCTTAAAAGCAGAAGGCGATACCATTCTAAGTGCTGAAGTGATTGCTATCTTTGAAGAGGGTGCAGCAGGCACGGCTCCAGCAGCTGCAGCCCCTGAAGCATCGCCAGCATCTGAATCAGCTGATGATTTGAAAGTGAACCCTGCTGCACGCAAGTTAGCAGATGAGAAAGGCATCAACTTAGCAGATGTCGCTGCGAGTGGTAAAGATGGCCGTATCACCAAAGAAGATGTATTAAACCACATCAAATCGGGCGTTGAAGCACCTGTTGCGGCGCCGGCACCGGCTGCAGCGCCTGCGCCTGCACCTGCTCCAGCTCCAGCCCCTGCGCCTTCAGCGCCAAGCTTACCTGCGTTTAACCCAGGTGAACGTGCTGAAAAACGCGTTCCAATGACTCGCCTAAGAGCGACCATTGCGAAACGCCTAGTGAGTGCACAACAAAATGCGGCCATGCTAACCACTTATAATGAAGTGGATATGAAAGCGGTTATGGAATTGCGTGCACAGTACAAGGATATGTTTGAGAAGAAGCATAACGGTGTTCGTTTGGGCTTTATGTCATTCTTCGTTAAAGCGGCAACAGAAGCACTCAAGCGTTTCCCTGCCGTCAATGCATCGATTGATGGCAACGATATTGTATATCATGGGTATCAAGACATTGGTGTCGCGGTGTCAACTGAGAAAGGCTTGGTCGTGCCGGTACTACGTGACGTTGATTCAATGGGGCTTTCGGATATCGAAAAAGGCATTGTTGATTACGCCGGTAAGGCCCGTGATGGCAAGCTGGGTATTGAAGAAATGCAAGGTGGTACCTTTACCATTACCAATGGCGGTATTTTTGGCTCATTGATGTCGACCCCTATTCTAAACCCACCTCAAACGGCCATTTTGGGCATGCACAAGATCCAAGATCGCCCAGTGGCTGTAAATGGCCAGGTAGAAATTCGTCCAATGATGTATCTTGCTTTGTCATACGACCACAGAATGATCGATGGTAAAGAGGCTGTGCAGTTCCTAGTGACGATCAAGGAGCTTCTCGAAGATCCAGCACGTATGCTACTTGATGTTTAAGCAGCGGCTTTAATCGGTTGTAAATAATAATGAACGATACGTCTTCGGGCGTATCGAGACCAAAATAAAGGAAAAATCATGGCAGACAAATTTGACGTGATCGTGATTGGTGGTGGTCCTGGTGGCTATGTAGCAGCGATTCGGGCCGCTCAATTAGGCCTGAAGACCGCGTGTATCGATAAGTGGCTAAACAAAGAGGGCAAAGGCGTCTTCGGTGGTACCTGCTTAAATGTTGGCTGCATTCCATCTAAAGCCTTGTTGGACTCCTCTCATAAATATGAAGAGGCCAAAGATCACTATGATATTCACGGCATTACGGCATCTGATGTAAACATTGATGTGAGTAAAATGCTCGCACGTAAAGAGCAAATCGTTAAAAACCTTACTCAGGGGGTTGCTGGTTTATTTCAATCTAATGGCGTTACGCCACTTGAAGGTTTTGGTAAGTTGCTAGCCGGAAAGAAGGTTGAGTTTACGAATCACGCTGGCAAGGTTGAAGTGCTCGAAGCTGAAAACGTGATCATCGCTACCGGTTCCGTACCGGTTGAGATTCCACCCGCACCATTGACCGAAGGTGTGATAGTGGATTCAACAGGGGCGCTGGAATTTACAGAAGCACCAGAGAGATTGGGCGTTATCGGTGCTGGCGTTATCGGCCTAGAGCTTGGCAGTGTTTGGAATCGCCTGGGGTCTAAAGTGACGGTACTTGAGGCTCAAGATAAATTCCTTCATCTTGTTGATGGTCATGTTGGTAAAGAAGCTGCGAAGCAGTTCAAGAAGCAGGGAATGGAAGTACTGCTTGGTGCCCGTGTGACGGGCACAGAAGTTAATGGTTCAGAAGTGACCGTTTCTTATACCGATGCAGAAGGCGATAAAACAGCAACGTTTGATAAGTTGATCGTGGCTGTGGGTCGTCGTCCCTATACTGAAAATCTATTTAGTGCGGATGCCGGTGTGAATCTAGACGAGCGTGGCTTTATTTTCGTTAATGACTATTGCGCAACGGATGCACCGGGAATTTATGCTATTGGTGACGTGGTGCGCGGCCCAATGTTAGCCCATAAGGCTTCAGAAGAAGGCGTGATGGTTGCGGAGCGTATTGCTGGTCATAAAGCGCAAATGAACTATGACTGTGTACCGTCTGTTATTTATACGCACCCTGAAATTGCATGGGTAGGTAAAAGCGAAGACGAGTTAAAAGCAGACGGCGAAAAGTACAATGTCGGTATGTTCCCTTTTGCTGCGGTAGGTCGAGCTATGGCGGCCAACGATACCGCCGGATTTGTGAAAATTGTTGCTGATGCTGAAACGGATCGCATCCTTGGAGCGAGTGTCATTGGTCCTAGTGCTGGTGATCTTGTTCAGCAGGTCGTGATCGCAATGGAGTTTGGCTCCAGTGCAGAAGATTTGGGTATGATGGTGTTTTCTCACCCAACCCTTTCTGAGGCGGTTCACGAGGCAGCGTTGAGTGTGAATAATCACGCCATACACAAGGCAAATCGAAAGAAACGCTAAAAAAATAAAGCCGCGATCATCGCGGCTTTTTTGATTTAGCATTGCGCAATTTGTCGAAAGCAGGTGAAAATTTCAACACATTTGTAGTGGATTGAGTTTGTTGTCCAATCAACGGTGTTTTTTGGCTTAGGATTTTGTTATAACAAAATCCTATAAGGTGCACGCTCTCAGTGCGTTCTGCACCACAACTTTTCAAGGAAGCACAACGAGGTCCCCATGAACCTACATGAATATCAGGCCAAGCAGCTTTTTGCTCAATACGGTCTGCCTGTGTCTCTTGGTGTGGTCGCCACTTCGGCGCAAGAAGCGGAAGCTGCCACTTCATCTATCCCTGGTAATGCTTGGGTTGTTAAAGCGCAAGTACATGCGGGCGGCCGTGGCAAGGCAGGCGGCGTGAAAGTGGTTTCGGATAAAAGTGAAGTAAAGGCATTTGCAGAGCAATGGTTAGGCAAGAATCTCGTTACTTACCAAACAGATGCCAACGGCCAGCCTGTCAATCAAATCTTGGTGGAAGCGTGTACCGATATTGATCAGGAGCTGTACTTAGGGGCTGTTGTAGACCGTGCTTCTCGCCGAGTTGTATTCATGGCATCCACGGAAGGTGGTGTAGAAATTGAAAAAGTGGCCCATGAAACACCTGAAAAAATATTGAAAGCTGAAATCGATCCTTTGACGGGCGCGCAACCCTATCAGGCACGTGAAATTGCTTTTAAATTAGGTTTAAAAGACAAACAGATTGGTCAGTTCACTAAAATTTTCTTGGGTTTATCCAAACTGTTTTTCGAAAAAGATTTAGCGCTGATTGAAGTGAATCCGTTAGTGATCACGACTGATGGAGACCTGCATTGTCTCGATGCCAAGATCAACGTCGACAGCAATGCGCTTTATGCCCATAAAGATATTCAAGAAATGCACGACCCAAGCCAAGAAGACGCTCGTGAAGCCGCAGCCGCCAAGTGGGATCTCAACTACGTGGCTTTGGATGGCAACATTGGCTGTATGGTGAATGGTGCTGGCTTAGCTATGGGGACAATGGACATCATTAAACTACACGGTGGTGACCCTGCGAACTTCCTTGATGTTGGCGGTGGTGCAACTAAGGAACGCGTAGCTGAAGCGTTTAAAATCATTCTCTCAGATGACAAGGTTCAAGCGGTGCTCGTGAACATCTTTGGTGGTATCGTCCGTTGTGACATGATCGCCGAAGGTATCATTGGCGCTGTAAAAGAGGTTGGCGTCAAGGTGCCGGTGGTCGTTCGCTTAGAAGGTAATAATGCCGAGCTTGGATCTAAAAAACTGGCAGAGAGTGGATTGGATATTATCGCTGCTAAAAGTTTAACGGATGCCGCACAGCAGGTTGTCGCTGCAGCAGGAGGCAAATAATGAGCATTTTAATTAATAAAAACACCAAAGTTATTTGTCAGGGGTTTACAGGCTCTCAAGGTACCTTTCATAGCGAGCAAGCCATTGAGTACGGTACGAAAATGGTGGGTGGTGTTACGCCGGGTAAAGGCGGTACAGAACATCTTGGTTTGCCGGTATTCAATACGGTAAAAGAAGCGGTTGAATCAACGGGGGCCGAAGCGTCTGTAATTTATGTACCTGCGCCATTTTGTAAGGATTCCATTTTAGAGGCGGCTAATGCTGGCATTCAGTTAATCGTATGTATAACTGAGGGTATCCCGACGCTAGACATGATGTACTGTAAAGTGAAATGTGATGAGCTGGGCGTTACTCTAATTGGTCCAAACTGCCCAGGTGTTATCACGCCTGGTGAGTGCAAAATAGGCATTATGCCAGGTCACATTCACAAGCCAGGTAAAGTGGGGATTGTTTCTCGTTCAGGTACTCTCACCTATGAAGCGGTTAAGCAGACGACCGATTACGGCTTTGGTCAGTCCACGTGTGTGGGTATTGGCGGTGATCCGATCCCTGGATCCAGCTTTATTGATATCCTCAAGCGTTTCCAAGATGACCCGAAAACTGAGGCGATTGTCATGATTGGTGAAATCGGTGGTACGGCGGAAGAGGAGGCGGCAGCCTTTATTAAAGAAAACGTCACTAAGCCAGTGGTTTCTTATATTGCAGGTGTCACCGCGCCAGCAGGTAAACGAATGGGGCATGCCGGTGCCATTATCGCAGGCGGTAAAGGAACTGCTGCGGAGAAGTTTGCTGCGCTTGAAGCGGCAGGGGTAAAAACCGTTCGCAGTTTGGCCGATATTGGCGACGCCTTAAAAGAAAAAGCAGGCTGGTAAGTCTCGTTATTTTCCTATTTAAAAGCCCTCTATAAGAGGGCTTTTTTGTATCTCTTAGAATTGGATTGGCAATAACTGACAATCTGGTTGTTAATTCCCTTAATTCAGTGGGCAATGATAGGTTGGTGGCGCAAAATGCGGTATAAAGCCCTCCCTGAATCAGACTATGCTTATATAGAGTGCAATTAGGTGACAAGCATTATGAGTGAATCGAATCCATACCTAGGTCGAGCACAAAGGTTTGTAGGTGCTTTACGCCATTGTCAGGTGCTGGGTATGAAAGTCATGGAAGCCAGTAAAGAGCACTTGGTGATTGAGCTTCCTTACAGCGAGCAGCATGTAGGTAATCCAAGCACAGGAGTGATCCACGGAGGCGTGCTAACGACGCTTATGGATACTGCCAGTGGCACGATGGTAATTAACGCTTTACCCGAATTCGAGTTATGTCCGACCTTGGATTTGCGAGTGGATTACGTGCAAGCAGCGGAGCCCGGTAGGTCCATTTATGCCTACGCAGAAGCCTATCGTGTAAGTCGAAATGTGGTGTTTACGAGATGCACTGTGCACCAAGGGGACTTGGACTCTCCTGTGGCGAATTGTGTCGCTACCTTTATGAGAATTGGTACCCACATGACACCGCCTGAGTTTCAAAAACAGGTGATTGGCGATGACAAATACACAAATGAAGGAGAGTGAACATGACCTTTGAAGAAATCGTACGCCAAGGCCATGAAACTCAAGATTACCGACAGGTAGTGGAGGCGGTGCCTTATGCTCAATTAATCGGACTCGACTTTCAGCGCTTTGGGAATGACGTTATTTTTCGCTTGCCTGATAATGACAGTAATATTGGTAATCCAATATTGCCGGCTGTTCACGGTGGTGTGGTGGGTGGATTCATGGAGCTATCGGCCGCTTTACACCTACTGATGATGCTGGATACCCCAGCCATGCCAAAGATTGTGGATTTCTCGTTGGACTACCTTAGGGCGGTGCGTGGCGGCCGAGATACATTCGCTGAGTGCCAGGTGATTCGTCAGGGCTCTAGAGTAGCGAATGTGATTATTAATGCTTGGCAGACGAAGCGGGAAGAGGCAGTGGCCACCGCTCGCGCACATTTTCTTCTCGCTAGGTAAATTTGCCCTTGAATTCTTAAATCCCACCCTTATATAGACTTCTCATAAGCTTCTACATATGACATGGCAGCAATAAGGAAAATTGAGGAGTCTATCCATGACAACTACCCAAAAAGAGACCCTAGGTTTTCAAACCGAAGTGAAGCAAATGCTTCACCTTATGATCCACTCTCTGTACTCCAATAAAGAAATTTTTGTACGAGAATTGATCTCCAATGCATCTGATGCCTGTGACAAGCTGCGGTTTGAGGCCCTGAATAACGATACCCTGTACGAAGGCGATCCTGAGCTCAAAGTTAAAATTGAGTTTGATAAAGACGCTAAGACCATCACGTTATCAGATAACGGCATTGGCATGAGTCGTGAGGAAGTGATTCAGAACCTTGGCACGATTGCTAAGTCAGGTACATCGCAGTTCTTAGAAAGCTTGTCAGGTGATGAGCGTAAAGACGCGCACTTAATCGGTCAGTTTGGCGTTGGTTTTTACAGCTCTTTCATCGTGGCTGATAAAGTAGAGGTACATACCCGTAGGGCGGGTTCCCCGACTAATGAAGGTGTGTGCTGGATCAGTGGTGGTGAGGGCGACTTTACCGTTGAAAGTATTGAAAAGGCAGATCGAGGTACTCGCATTATTCTACATCTCAAAGCAGGAGAGGAAGAATTTGCTGATGGATTTCGCTTGCGCAATTTAGTGAAAAAGTACTCTGATCATATTGCCGTCCCTGTTGAAATGGAAAAAGAGTTTCATGGGGAAGAAAAAGATAAGCCCGCGGAAGCGGAGTGGGAGTCGGTAAACAGTGCTAAAGCGCTTTGGACTCGCAGTAAAAGCGACGTGCAAGACGACGAATACAACGAATTTTATAAGCATATTTCTCACGACTATGAGAACCCATTAACTTGGTCTCACAACAAGGTAGAGGGTAAGCTGGAATACACGAGTTTGCTCTATGTTCCTAAGCGTCCACCGTTTGACTTGTGGAATCGAGAAGCGGCTAGAGGCCTTAAGCTTTATGTTCAGCGTGTATTCATTATGGATGACGCGGAGCAATTCTTGCCGCCATACTTACGATTTATTAAAGGCGTGGTGGATAGTAGTGATCTGCCGCTGAACGTAAGTCGTGAGATTCTTCAGGAAAACGGAAATATTGCTTCTATGCGTACAGCATTAACGAAGCGTATTTTGGATATGCTCAAAAAGATGTCAACCAAGCAACCTGAGGATTACCAAGCGTTTTGGGAAGGGTTTGGCCAAGTTCTTAAAGAAGGGCCGGCGGATGATTACGCCAATAAAGAGAAAATTGCTGAATTATTCCGTTTTTCTTCAACGAAAGGCGAGGCAGAAAAGCAAGTGGTCTCATTGGATGCCTATCTGGAGCGCGCTGAAGAGGCTCAAGATAAAATCTACTATCTGACTGCGGAGAACTACCAAACTGCTTCGCGTAGCCCTCACTTAGAGTTCTTCCGGAAGAAAGGCATTGAAGTCCTATTGTTAACGGATCGTGTTGACGAGTGGATGATTTCACACTTAAGTGAATTTAAAGGCAAAACGTTTGAAGATGTCACTAAAGGTGAGCTCGATCTTCAAGATGACGATACCAAGCAAGAGCTTGAAAAGGCTCAAGAAAAGCATGGCGCCCTTGTTGAACGTATAAAAGATGTGCTGGGTGCAAAAGTGGAAGATGTCCGCTTAACCAATCGCTTAACTGATTCACCAGCGTGTTTGGTGGTAGGTAAAGATGATCTCGGCATGCAGATGCGTAGAATGCTAGAGGCGGCAGGGCAGAGTTTACCTGAAGCGAAGCGTATTCTTGAGATTAACACCGATCATCCACTTATCCTGAAAATGGACGGGCAGCAAGACGAGGCTCTTTTCACTGAGATGGTTGAGGTTGTTTATGATCAAGCTCAGTTGGCAGAAGGTTCGCAATTGGCTGACCCTGCTGGATATGTAGAGCGTATGAATAAGTTACTTATTAGCCTAATGGGAAGCTAAATCGAGTGAAAGCAAAAAAGGCCGAATTTTTCGGCCTTTTTTGTGTCTGATATTTGAGATTTGGCCTAGGCGGATGATGCGTCATGACGTATTATGGCCCGCTGATATAAAGAACCATTAATACAATTATAAAGGTGTTAGATGAAAATTCTGCGTTTGTTAGCCCCAGTAGTTGCGCTTTTCTCTGGTGCTGTTTGGGCTGGTGGATCCTTGGATCTGAGTATTAACAATGAAACGGCAGCTCTAGAGTATGATGCCACTCGAATGGGCAGTCCATTGCACGTTTCGGCGGGATTTCTACATCACGAGGAAGATGGAAACTTAGCCACGCTTGGGTTGAACGCGGTTGATGTTAGAACGGCTCAGAGCCCTCTTAAAATTGGTATTGGCGGTAAATTATATGCGTATTTTGCAGAAGAGGAAGAAGGTGGAGCGCTTGCCATCGGTGGCTTCGCACGTTACATGCCGCCCGAATTGAATGGTTTAGGTTTAGGTGCTCACATGTACTATGCACCAAGCGTGCTGTCTTTTGACTCCACAGAAAATCTTGTCGATGTGGGTTTGAGAGTGGAATATCGACTTTTGCCAACGGCGCTTGTGTATGTTGGTTATCGTTTTGTTGAGGCTAATGAAGAGGCCTTGGATGTGGAAATCGTTAAGGCCGGGCACTTTGGTCTTAGAATCGATTTTTAACGAGTAGAAGGTTGGTGTCACTGCCACATACGCTGGCAGTGAGAGTAAAATTATGAGCGTATCTAGAACCAATCAGGCCTTGTATTTTGCTAAGCAGGCGTTAAACGAAGCGTCTTCCGCTGAAGGGCAGCAGGATATACGTCGCCATCAAGAAGCGGCCCTTTTTCATATTAACTCCGCTCTGGGGGCGTTTTGTCAGGAAGTGGTCACCCAGTATGGGTTACCGCCTTTCAGATGGGTATCTGATTTACTGTCGCAGGCCCAGCTACCACAGGAGTTGAAAGAGCTAGCTATCTTGCTAGAGACTAAAGACTCTTGGTTGTCTCAGTTAACCACTCAATACCAGCGAGTTCTTACTCAAGGGTTGGGTGAGCCTTCGAAAAATACTGCTTTGATCGTTAGTCAGTCTGATTTCTCCGTACTCTATCGTAACTACTTGATTGAATTAGAGAATTTAATACAGCGCATGAGAGAGCAATATCTCGAGTGCTGATTTCGTCCAAAAAGCCTTTGGAGCGTGCTGTTTGGGGTGATACAATCCGCTCCTTTCCCTAGTTTTATCGTTTTATGAGTGGTTTTAGAGATATGTCTGCTGTGTTTGAGATTGTCGAGTTGTCTGATGGAGATATCGCATTGAAGCGCAGTGACGGTGAAGGGGAGCCTCTTGTTCGCATTTCTTTCTCTGGTGATGCCAAAATGTCATTCCCTGAGCAGCATTTAGAAATTGCCAAGGCTATGATTGAAGCTGGTGTTCGTAAAGTGGGTGAATTAGCTGGGGTGGAAGTAGAAGATACATCAACGATTGCTGAGCTAGAATCGAAAACCATACATTAAGCCATAGCAATAATGTCCATAAAAAAAGCACCCTTAGGTGCTTTTTTTATGGACGCAATTTGTATTTGAATGACGTTAGTGAATATGTTGTCTGATAACACCCACGTATAGCCCTTCTATGTCCATTGGTTCGTGTTTTAAATCCACAACAATCGGTGCAAAGTCTTGGTTTTCAGGTAGTAGGGTGACGATGCTGCCTTCCTTATGTAAGCGTTTAACGGTTACTTCATCTCCTACACGGGCTACTATGATTTGACCATTTCGAGCTTGATTGGTCTTGTGGACTGCTATCATGTCACCGTCCAATATCCCAATGTCTTTCATACTGTCGCCATGAACCTCCAGTAGAAAGTCCGCATTGGGCTTAAAAAACTCCGAAGGCAGGTCTATGTACTGCTCAACGTGTTCTTGTGCCAGGATGGGCTCTCCAGCCGCTACTCGGCCAATGAGGGGGAGACCAGACTCGTGTTCTGCCAGTCGTATGCCTCGACTGGCGCCTGGGATCATTTCAATGGCGCCTTTTCGGGCCAGTGCTTTCAAATGCTCTTCGGCGGCATTTGGGCTCTTGAAGCCTAGTTCCTTAGCTATCTCCGCCCTAGTAGGGGGGAAACCAGTGGCATCGATGGTTCGCTTGATGAGATCGAGCACTTCCTGTTGGCGAGCGGTTAGTTTGATCATTGGTCTTTGTCTGTTTTTTTATACATCATGTGATTATATACAGTACCCAGCTTCTGTAAAGCGGCAATTAAAATTTGACCCAGTATGATAAATGACCTAAATTGACGTCGCGTCAAAAAATGACGCCTTGTCAAAAAAGCCAACAATAAAGATAAAAAGTGGCATGTCAGGAAAAATGAGCCGTAAGGCAAAAGAAATTCAGCAGCGTAGGCAGTTGATCCTAAGTGTTGCGCAGTCATTGCTTTCAGAGAAAGGCATGCACGGTTTGACGATGCAGGCGATTGCAGAGCGCACTGATTACTCCAAGGGGACTATCTACCAACACTTTGGTTGCAAAGAAGAAGTGCTTTGCCAGCTGGTGTTGCAGTGTGGGTATGACCTTGCGCAGCTAATGGACGGAATAATCGAGCAGCCCATTTGCCTTAGGGAAAAAATTGCTCAGCTGAGTGTCGTATTTCTAAGCCATTCTCAACGCCAGCCAGAGATAACCGGGGTTATTGCAGCGGTTAAGTCTCCACAGTTTCAAGCGAAGCTGTCCCATGATTTTCAAGTTAAAGTAAACGAAGCGGACGACGCGGTTTTGTCACGCATCATGGTGCTGTTTGCTAATAGTGAAGAAATTCAGCCAGAGCAGGCTAAAACAGCGGCGTTCGGTTGGTGGGCCATGAAATGGGGTTTGCAAGATGTGTTGGCGAACGGTTGGGAGTTAGGTCGCTACGGCTTTGATGAGCCAGAGGTTTATTTTCTATCCAGTTTGCATGTCTTTCTAGATGGCTTGGGTATTGTGGATCATAAGCCCAGTCGAGATATTAATTATTTAAAAGAAAAAGCAAAAACGATTTTGGATCAGGTTGTAAATAAGAATAAGGATAAACAAAATGATTGAAAGAATGACATGGTGGCTAGTCCGGCACCCCAAAACGGTGGTGTTGCTAACGTTGTTATTTGTGGTGGCAAGTGGCTATGGGGCCAAATTCATCAAGTTAAATGCCGATTACCGAGCGTTCTTTTCGAGCGAAAATCCGCACCTAACCGCATTTGAAAACCTGCAAGACGAATATAATAAAGTGGATAATATTTTGGTTGCAGTGATTCCCTCTGAAGGCACGGTCTTAAACCCGCGAGTCATGGGTCTTATCGAAGAGTTCACCGAGGCCGCTTGGCTGGTGCCATATAGTAAGCGCGTTGATTCCTTGACCAATTATCAGCACACCTATTCAGACGAAGATGAGCTGATTGTTGAGCCATTGTTTGAAGGAGCAGCAGATCTCACTAAACAAGAAATTAATGAACGAGGCTTGATCGCACTCAGCGAGCCCACTTTAGCGGGTAATCTAATAGCACTGGATACACGTGCTGCTGGAATCAATATTACCGTTAATTTGCCTGGTTTAGATAAAGCAGCTGAAGTGCCTGAAGTTGTGAACTATGTTCGAAATCTTGTAGCTGAATTCGAAGCGCGATTTCCAGAAGTCAGTTTTCATATGACGGGCGTAACGATGACGAATAACGCCTTCCCCGAGGCGAGTAAGCTAGACATGCAAACGCTCTACCCAATGATGATTGTCATTATTCTTGTCTTGCTTTTTTTATCACTAAAAGGATTGTGGGGGACCTTAGCAACATTTTCAGTGGTGATATTTTCTAGTGCGATTGGAATGGGCCTATTTGGATGGCCATCCCCACAAGTCACACCGACGACGCTATCTGCTCCGGTGATGATTATGACGCTCGCTATCGCTGATTGTATTCATATATTAATGAGTTATTACCATGGCATTGCCAAAGGTGAGTCTAAACAAGCGGCGATGGTTGAGAGTATCCGCATTAATTTTCAGCCTGTACTACTAACCAGTGTGACCACTGCCATCGGTTTTCTCACGTTGAATTTCTCTGATGCTCCACCGTTTCATGATCTTGGTAATATTGTATGCATCGGCGTTTTGGCTGCATTCTTACTTGCCATCATCTATTTGCCCGCGCAGATGATGCTTTTACCTTCTAAGAAAGTATCAGAGTCATTTGGTGAAAACCGACAAATGGCACGTCTATCAAGCTTCGTTATTGGTAATCGAAAAAGTCTTTTGCTGGGTATGAGTACCATTATTATTTTGTTGATTTCTTTTGTTCCGAAAAATCAGTTTGATGATAATGCGATTGAGTACTTTGATGAGTCAGTGCAGTTTCGGGCTGATAGCGAGAAGATCAACGATCGGCTAACCGGTGTGAGGGATGTGAATTACTCTTTGAAATCCGTAGGGGAGATGGGAATAGTCGACCCTGAGTATTTGTCTGTAGTGGAAAGGTTTACCGAGTATTTGCGCAGCCAGCCAGAAGTCCGCAGCGTGAATAGCATCTCTGACGTTATGAAACGGCTAAATCGAACTATGCACGGCGATGACGAGGCTTATTACATAATACCCGAATCAAGAGAGTTGGCTGCGCAATACTTACTGCTATATGAATTGTCTTTGCCTTATGGCTTGGATTTAACGAATCAAATCAATGTTGATAAATCGTCCACGAGAGTGATTGCCAGAATTGATAAGATATCATCTGTAAAGACCATTGCATTGGATAAGAAGATGGTCGCTTGGTTAGAGGAAAATGCTCCTGAGTATATGGTTACCGAGGGGGCATCCACTGCGGTGATGTTCGCGCATATTACCGAACGTAATGTGAGTAGCATGGTAGGTAGTGTGGTGGGCGCTCTATTTTTGATCTCGCTTATTATTATGGTGGCTATAAAGTCCGTTAAACTAGGTTTGATTAGTCTTATACCAAACCTCGTTCCGGCGGGGATGGGATTTGGTATTTGGGCGCTTTATGATGGTCACGTTGGTTTAGGGCTCTCGGTGGTAATGGGGGTGACACTGGGTATTGTTGTGGATGATACCGTGCATTTTATGACCAAATATGTGCGGGCCAAAAAAGAATTGGGGTATGACGCCTTCAAGGCAGTGGATTACGCCTTTCACACAGTAGGTGTAGCATTGACAGCTACGACCATCGTGCTTTGTGCTGGATTTTCTGTACTGATGTTTAGTCCCTTCGCATTGAATGCTCAAATGGGCATGATGAGTGCGCTAACAATTGCGCTAGCGCTGGTGGTAGATTTCTTCTTTTTACCGCCATTGCTATTGAAACTGGATAACAATCAAACCAAAAAACAATAAGGACGATACACATGAAAAAAATAATATTGGCCACGCTCCTTGTATTACCTGGGCTGGTGCTGGGTCAAACACCCGAAGAGAAAGGCCTTGCGATCGCAGTTGAGGCAGACAAGCGCGGTGAGGGTTATATCGACTCGCAGGTTGACCTGAAAATGATTTTGATTAACGCCAAGGGTCAAGAGTCTGTGCGAGACATGCGTGTAAAGTCTCTTGAATCAGAGCAAGGCGACAAGTCGCTTATGGTTTTTGATACACCGAAAGATCAGAAAGGCGTTGCAATGCTAACGTTTACTCATAAAACGGAGCCTGATGATCAGTGGTTATATTTGCCTGCTCTGAAACGAGTGAAAAAAATATCAAGTCGAAATAAATCCGGCCCGTTTGTAGGTTCTGAGTTCGCATTTGAAGATATTAGCTCCCAAGAAGTTGAAAAATACAATTATCGCTATCTAAAAGATGAAATGGTCGACGGTGTTGATTGCTTCGTGGTTGAGCGTGACCCTATTGATAAGTACTCAGGTTATACCAAGCAGGTGGCTTGGATTGATAAGCAAGAATACAGAGCCATTAAAATTGATTTCTACGATCGAAAAAAGAGTCTTCTGAAAACATTAGAAAACAAAGACTATAAATTGTACTTAGAGAAATTTTGGCGCCCATCTTTGAGCCTGATGACGAATCATCAAACCGGCAAGAAAACGAAGCTGGTTTATCAGGATTACCGTTTTAAGACGGGACTGGATGACAAAGAGTTCTCTAAAAACAGCTTGAAGCGAGTTAAGTAAATGGCACCGAGCTACGCAATTCGAATGGGCGCTGCTCTTCTTCTTTGCTTTCAGTGCTTTGCACTGATGGCAGAGGAAGGGAGTGTGGATGTTCAACTAGATTACGAGTTGACGTCCTTTACAGAGTCGGCGGACGCGCTCGAACGAAATTATCAGTTAACTAATTCGTTTGCTCTACGGGCTGAATATTACACCACCTGGGCGGACGGTAATCAGTCCTTAACAGTTAAGCCGTTTCTACGCTGGGATGAATTTGATAGCGAACGCACTCATGGGGATATTCGTGAGTTCATGTGGCATTGGGTGGCTGACGACTTTGAGCTTAAAGCAGGTGTAGGTAAGGTTTTCTGGGGCGTGACTGAGTCTAGGCATCTTGTGGATATTGTTAACCAAACGGACGCAGTGGAAAGTCTAGATGGTGAAGAGAAACTGGGTCAGCCCATGATTCAGCTGCTGCTCGAACGAGATTGGGGAAATTTGGACCTCTTCCTGCTGCCGTATCACAGAGAGAGAACCTTTCAGGCTGAAGATGCCCGACTTGGCTTTAGGCAAGAAATGGCAGATGCTGAATACGAAAGCTCTGAGGCTGAGACGAATATAGATGTGGCTGCCCGTTACTATACCTATATAGATGACTTTGAATACGCAGTCTCCCTGTTTCATGGTACAGGGCGTGATCCAATTGTCGGTGCAGAGTTGTTAGGGCCAAGTGAATTTATTCCCTTTGCCTACTATCCCGTTATTTCTCAGTTGGGTCTAGAGCTTCAATATTTATATGAGGGCTGGGCTTGGAAGTTGGAGGCCATTGTTCGGGATGGTGAGCCGCAACTGGTCGATGGCTCAGCTGTTGCTGTGGTTAGGTCGCCTCAAGGGTTGGTCGAAGGTGAAGACCATTCCTATTTTGCATCCGTTGCGGGGTTTGAATTTACACAGGTTGGTGTGTTTGATTCCCGTTGGGATTTAGGCTGGGTAGCGGAGCATTTATACGATTCAAGACAGGATGAAAGCGAGCTGAACTCGTTTGAACACGATGTTCTATTGGGGACTCGCTGGGTTGCCAATGATGCCGGAGATACCACTCTATTGGTGGGTGTTGTCAGTGATTACGAATACAAAGATTATAGCTTGAGCCTAGAGGCATCGACACGACTGTGGGATGGCTTGACGTTAGAGTTAGAAGGGCGCCTGTTTGCCCCAGCTTCGGATAATGAAGCGGTCTACGGATTCAAGAATGAGGATTACGTTCGAACGACGTTATCCATGTTTTTTTAGAGGTGTGAGCCGGTAGTCCGAGTCGCTACTGGCTTGTCCCAAGTTTTTCGGCAATGATGTGCTCTACCTTTACTCCTATGACCAATACTCCAATAGCGTTGCCGTTGTAGATCACAGGTACTGAGATCTGTACTGCATTGGTTTGAGTGCTCTCGTCGAATCTCATTTCACCGATATAAATGTCACCACTTCCATCCGCATACGCCTTTATGAATTTATCTTCATCCCCTTGCCAGTAATCACTAGTAAGAGGGTATGCAGCAATATTGGCCCCTTGGCTGTCCGTCAGAAAGACCTCGTTGTATTTTGAGGCGTTGTGACGAATGAGATTTTTGAGGTATGCCCCGATATCGCTTGCCGTCATGCTGGCCTTTAGGGGGGGGCGCTGTCATTACTCTTGATCCACTGCGTGTCTCTTTCTTTAATCGTCGCCAAGGGCAGTTGCTGAGCATTTTGCTGCTTAACAGCTTGAATAAAGCGAGCTTGCTTAGCGAGTTGCTGTACACCCGTGATTTGAGCTAGTAAGAGCTTCGCTTTTCGTTCCTGATTGGCATCGGCTTGAGGCGATGTCACTGAAGCTATATGGATGGCTGCAATGATGAACAAATAAGATGGTAATCGCCTCATTTCGGTTATCTCTCCAAGCGGATGGGTGACAATCAGTATAGACTCATTAGGTGGAGTGGCATTCATTCCTGGGACATGCAGGCGCTATGGCCAATATTCAATATACTTGTGTGGGAGTCGGCTTATTGCCATGTAATTTCTTGACATGATTTTGCCTAAAACGTATGTTTGAAACAGATGTTTGATTGATAAGTGTTCTTTTATGGCTCAAAGCGATACAGTCACAAGGATTTTAGACGCAGCGGAAGAGTTGTTTGCAGAAAAAGGCTTCTCCGAGACGTCTCTACGTACCATTACGGCCAAAGCGGATGTGAATCTTGCGGCAGTGAACTACCATTTTGGCTCCAAAAAGGCCTTGATACAGGCTGTGTTTGCTCGCTTTTTAGGCCCGTTTTACAAGCTTGTGGAAAGCAGCTTGGATACCCATGAGCGTCAAAATCCGGGCGAGATATTGTCAATTGAAGATATTCTGCGGTTTGTTGCTCGAGCCATGGCCAGTGTATCTCAGGGTGATCGCGAAAGGCTTGCCATTTTCATGCGGCTCTTGGGGCTCGCCTACAACCAGGGGCAAGGGCATCTTCGCCGTTTTTTGCAAACAGAGTATCGTAGCCTGTTTAAAAGGGTCATGGCATTGATTGCTAAGGCAACACCAGAGTTGCAGCCAGTCGAACGTTTTTGGCGTTTTCACTTCATGTTAGGGGCAGCAGCATTTACTTTGTCGAGCATGGAGAACCTCAGAGCAATCGTAGAACACGATTTCGATACAAAGTGTACAGAAGAAGACGTAGTGCGCTATCTCTTACCTTTCCTTGCGGCAGGGATTCGGGCAAAGTAACGGCTTTACCCTAATTTGAGGTCTCGATGGAGTCTCTTGCCGATAAATACATTTCTATTGATATTGAAAAACAGGAGCTGAGGGCCTATGAGGGTACTCAGTGTGTTTTTCACTATTCTATTTCAACCGCGTTAAACGGCGTTGGCCAGCAAAAAAATAGTGGGTGTACACCCTTAGGTCGTCATTTTGTACGGGCTAAAATTGGCGCAGGTGAAGCGATTGGAGCTGTTTTCATTGGAAGGCGTCCTACCGGAGAAATCTATTCTGATGAATTGGCAGAGGCTTACCCAGATCGAGACTGGATACTATCGCGCATATTATGGTTATGTGGCCAAGAAGTAGGCAAAAATCGGCTGGGTAATGTCGATACCATGGCGCGCTATATATACATTCACGGCACACCAGACTCCGAACCCATGGGAGTGCCTTTGAGTCACGGTTGTATTCGAATGCGAAACACCGACGTTATTTCCTTATTTCAATGGTGCCCGATCGGGTGCCCAGTGATCATCGAGGCTTAAGTGAAGGCAGCTTTTATTTCTGATATTCAAGGGTGTCGCCTGACGGCGCAAGAGCGTGAATGGCTGAAGCACCCAAACCTAAGTGGTCTCATCTTTTTTACACGACACTTTGAAAACGTTTCTCAGCTCAAGGAATTAGTTGACGAGATCAAGGAGATTAATCCGTCCTTGTTAATGACGGTGGATCATGAAGGTGGGCGAGTGCAACGATTTAGAGAGGGTTTTACTCGAGTGCCGGCCATGGGGAGAATAGGTGCGCTAGTTGAATCAAACAGTGTCAAGGAACAGCTTGCTGAAGCCGCAGCGATTGTACTGGCCTATGAGCTGATGCAAGTGGGTATTGACCTTACGTATGCACCTGTTCTGGATATAAATTATGAGAGGAATCAGGTAATAGGTGATCGGGGGTTTGGTGGCGGCCATGACGCGATTGTGCCTTTAGCGAAAGCATTTATTGGTGGGTTAAAGGCAATGGGTTTTGCTGCTATTGGAAAACACTTCCCTGGTCATGGGTGGGTTGAGTTAGATAGCCATATCGCCTGTCCAGTAGATGAAAGGCAATATGATGAGATTATGCGTGAGGATGGCGCTGTTTTTACTGATCTGATGTCGTCGCTGGATTGGATGATGCCGGCCCATGTTGTATATGAAAAATGCGACTCCGAGCCTGCGGGGTTTTCATCTTATTGGTTGCAAAATGTTTTGCGAGGTCAGCTGAAATTTATTGGCCGCATTGTGAGTGATGATTTAAGCATGCAGGGGGCGGCGGTAAAAGGTGGCTACGCAGAAAGAGCGCAGGCAGCCCTTGGCGCTGGCTGTGATGTATTGCTGGCGTGCAACCATGTCGAAGCGACCGAAGAAATACTCTCTTTCTTGCAGGGCAATGGGGTTGAGCCGCTAGATCTTACGGGCTACCGCCCCGATTATAGAGCCTTGTCTGCTGCGAAAGGTCGCTATGAAATGGCCATTAAATTATTAGAAGACATGGGGTTGATTTGATGACAATTGCAATGGAATGGTTAGAGGTTTGGTGGGTAAAGTTGGGTGTAGTGGCGGTTGTCGGTTTTCTGCTATACATGGCTACTAATTTGGTGGTTGAAAGATTAAAGGTAAAGGCCTCCCGTACACGAAATTTGTTCGATGATGCCGTTGTTGGTTCGTTTCAAGTCCCTTTGAATTACGGCATATTATTTCACGCAATGTGGATCATGGTATCCATTGTGGATGTTGAGTTTGGGCTCAGCTTGCTACCTCCAGACCGTCAAATTTTGCTCATTGCAAATGCAGTACTGTTTGCATGGTTTGTGCTTCGCTTAATAAAAATTCGAGAAAATCAAATTTTAAAAGGGCAGGTCGAAACCAAGTCCGATAGAACGACGATCGGCGCGATTTTCAAGGTCTTACGTATCATGGTGGTTGTTATTACACTCATGGTGGTGTTTCAAACGCTCGGCCTTTCTATTAGTGGTCTTATCGCTTTTGGTGGTGTTGGTGGTGCGGCTGTTGCTTTTGCTTCCAAAGATTTGTTGGCTAATTTCTTCGGTGGCTTAATGGTGTTTCTTGATAAACCATTTGCTGTTGGAGACTGGGTTAGAAGTCCAGATAAGAATATAGAAGGTACGGTTGAATACATAGGTTGGAGGGTGACTCGAATTCGAACCTTTGATAAACGACCTTTGTACGTTCCTAATTCTGTCTTTACACAAATCAGTATCGAAAATCCATCTAGAATGAGTCACCGCCGCATTTACGAGACCATTGGTGTTCGCTATGGTGATTTCACGCAAATCGAAACCATATGTAAAGAGGTAGAAGGTATGCTTAAGGCTCACAATGATATTGATGATGAGCAAACATTGATGGTGAACTTTAACCGTTTTGCAGACTCATCCTTGGAGTTTTTTATATATTGCTTTACGCATACGACGCACTGGCAGACGTTTCATCAAATCAAGCAGGATGTGCTTGTAAAAATAGGCGATATTATATTGGCTCATGGTGCTGAAATCGCATTCCCAAGTCAGAGTGTGTACCTAGAAAGCATGCCTCCAATGGAGATGAACTCAAATCATGCAAAGTAGTCGCGAAAAGCTGGCCATTATTGGAGGTACTGGATTAACTCAATGGGCCGAGTTAGACGTTGTTTCACAAAGACGAGTGGAGACCGAACTGGGTGTTACGAGTGGCGAGTTGGTCGAGGGAAACCTTGGTGGCCAATCTGTCTATTTTTTGCCTAGGCATGGTCATCCACATTCAGTGGCTCCTCACAAGATTAACTATAGAGCGAATATGCTAGCCCTATACAATCTGGGTGTGAGTCGAGTTATTGCAGTTAACGCTGTGGGCGGTATTTCAGATCATTTGATGGACGGTGATATTTGTATTCCAGACAATATTGTTGACTATACCTATGGTCGTGATCACACCTATTTTGATGGTGACTTTCGCCCCCTTGATCATGTCGATTTTTCTTATCCTTACGATACGACATTGAGAGATCAGTTGATTCAATCTGCTGAAAAAGGAAAGGTTAAAGTGGTCGATGGTGGGGTGTATGCTGCGACGCAAGGCCCTAGGTTGGAATCGGCTGCTGAAATTATCAGATTGGAACGGGACGGATGCGACGTTGTTGGTATGACAGGAATGCCAGAGGCTGCACTCGCAAGAGAGTTGGGTATCTCTTATGTGAGTCTGTGTTTGGTTGTAAATAAAGCAGCCGGAAAAAGCCAAAAAGAAATTACGCTAGATGATATTCATAACGTTCTAAACAGCGGTATGGATCAGGTTAAGCGCGTCATTTTTGAGTACGTTACTAATCAATTCAAAGCATAGCCTAAACCTAAGCCTAAGGGCTAAAGTCGAAAGGGAGGCAGCTTGCCTCCCATTTTTTTATCCTGGCTATATTCGGTCGTTTAATGCACTGCTCTGTGCGGTATCTGGTGAGTTCATGTCTTCCTCGTCCGTTGAGAGGGGGTGTTCAACCGGTGTGATTTCGATGAGAGCGCCAATGCCTGGATGATCAAGGTAGTGCAATTCCTTGCTTCTCATTCGGCGAGTTTGAGTAATGGCATACGCCCCTTCAACTGTCTGCGCTTGATCTGGTAAATATTGGACGTCTAATTTGGCATGCAGGTAGCGAGACACATGCAAATAAAACATGCCTCGAAGTTGAGGGGTTTCTAAATGTTCAGAGGAACTTTCAATATAAATTGGAATGGCATGACTTTGCCCGTAGATCGGTTGAACCCATTGGGCGTTATATAAAATGGGCTGATTAACGGGGTCTAGCTTGTTCAAAATTTCTGTCCATTCGTCGGAAATGGTTTGCAAGGTAAATGAGCCCTCGTCAAGGTTTTCGTGGTGCAATGCCAAGCCAGCATTTAGACCATTTTGAGCAATAGCAGGGGTTTTTCCTGGGCGCAGTTGAATGATGTCGCCCATATCTAATGTCAAGGGTTTGAAACCGTATGATTCATCAAGGCTGATATCCTTCTTCTGTTTGAAAATAGACAAGTTAACTTGGTACCAGCGAGTCTTTTTTACATCTTCGTCAGCCCAAGACGTGAGCGTGAATGCGAAAATGGAAATCAATGTAAATGTGTGCTTAAACATCATTGAGCAGGCCTTGATAAAATGTCGAGTAAATCTTGAACGACAGTGAAGCGGTCTTCAGGTGATGGCATTTCAAAGTAAAACTTTAAACCATTCGCGCCATCGAGTTTAAAAGAATCGGGCTTAGTTTGAACCAGTCTAACCATGGTGTAAGGATCGATAGGGGTTGAAGCGCCAAATTCGATTCGACCTTGAGAGTCCCCTGCATCTAACTTCACTATGCCCAAAGTTTCAAGTCGATATTTGAGTTCTGTGACACGCATGAGGTTTTTCACCTGATTGGGTAGCAGTCCAAAACGATCGATCATTTCCACTTGGAGGTCTCTGAGTTCCTCTTGATTTTTAGCGCTAGCAATGCGCTTGTACATGATTAAACGAGTATGGACGTCTGGCAAATAATCGTCAGGAATGAGTGCTGGAATGCGAAGGTTGATTTCAGCGCCTTGATCCATTGGATCGTCTAAATTGAGAACTTTGCCTTCGCGTATGGCGGCCACTGCGCGATCGAGTAGCTCCATGTAGAGGCTGAACCCGATATTTTGGATGTGTCCGCTTTGTTCCTCGCCGAGCAGTTCTCCCGCACCCCGGATTTCTAAATCGTGGGTCGCTAGCATAAAGCCAGCCCCTAGATCCTGTGCATTCGAAATGGCATCTAGGCGCTTCTCGGCGTCTTTAGTAATCTTCTTCTCCACGGGGGTCATCAAATATGCGTAGGCTTGATGATGGCTTCGACCAACGCGACCACGCAATTGATGTAGTTGAGCTAAGCCAAACTTGTCTGCTCGATCGATAATAATGGTATTGGCGTTAGGAACGTCAATACCTGTTTCAACGATGGTGGTACAGATTAACACGTTGAAGCGTTTGTGGTAGAAGTCACTCATGACGGACTCCAGTTGTCGCTCTGACATTTGGCCGTGAGCAACGCCGACACGGGCATCGGGAATGAGCTTGGTTAAGTCTTCAGCTGCTTTTTCAATTGTCTTCACTTCATTATGTAAGTAGTAGACTTGACCGCCCCGAAGAATTTCACGAAGTATTGCTTCTTTTACTAGATGCTCATCCCAGGTTTTTACAAACGTTTTAACGGCCAAGCGTTTGGCAGGTGGTGTGGCGATGATCGAAAGGTCGCGTACACCAGACATGGCCATGTTAAGTGTTCTGGGGATAGGGGTGGCTGTCATGGTGAGGATATCAACCTCACTGCGAAGTGCCTTTACTTTTTCTTTTTGTTGAACACCGAAGCGATGCTCTTCATCAATAATCAACAAACCTAAGTCTTTGTATTTGACGTCGCTCTGTAGAAGCTTGTGAGTGCCAATAACGATATCAATGCTACCGTCTTCAAGTGCAGCGAGTGCCTTGGATTTATTTTGGCCAGTTTTAAATCGAGAAAGCCCCTCAATTTTGATGGGCCAATCGGCAAAGCGGTCCCTAAATGTTTCGTAGTGTTGTTGTGCTAGCAGGGTCGTGGGTACAAGAACGGCCACCTGTTTACCGCTCTGTACAGCCATAAACGCAGCCCTTAGGGCGACTTCTGTTTTACCAAAGCCAACATCACCGCACACAAGGCGATCCATGGCATTGGGTTTCATCATGTCCGTTATGACGGCATTAATGGCAGTTTTTTGGTCGACGGTTTCTTCAAATGGAAAGTCCGAAGCAAATAGTTCGTAGTCCTCCCGTGGGAAATCGTATGCGTATCCCGGTTTAGCTTCACGTTTGGCATAGATTTCTAGTAGCTCTGCTGCCGTGTCTCTAATCTTTTCTAACGCTTTGCGGCGTTGCGTTCCCCACTTGTCACTACCAAGTTTGTGAATGGGTGCCATGTCGGTATCGGCACCGCTATAACGGCTAATCAAGTGAAGAGAAGAGACAGGAACATACAGTTTCGCTTGATCAGCATACTCAAGCGTCACGAACTCAGTGGTCTCTTCGCCGACGTTTAATGTCTCTAAGCCTCGGTAACGCCCTACACCATGTTCAATATGAACAACCGCGGCGCCTGGTGATAGCTCAGTTAGGTTGCGAATCACATTTTCGCTGTTGTCCTTTTCTTGCTTCTGGCGTCGTTGTTGTCTAATGCGCTCACCAAATAACGCATTTTCACTTATCATCCAGATATTGGAGTGTTCAATGTAAAAAGAGTCTTCGAGTGGGGCAGTCGTAATGGCGTAATCGAATTGGGTGTTGATGACATTTTTCCAGTCATCAATGATCTGAGGCTCCACGCCAATCCGACCGAGCAGTTCAAGCAATGCTTCTCGACGACCTGCACTCTCTACCGTAAACACAATTTGAGCGCTGCTATCCATGAGAAACTGTTCGAGCTTTGAGAGAGGTTGCTCAAGCTTATGGTCGATTTGTAGCGAAGGCAGGGCGTGTTGTGGAAAATTGTAGCGCCCAGCTTGTTCATTAATTTCTAGGGGGGTTAGCTTGATGCGTCCATGGTGTTTTAGGCGGGTAAATACGTCGACCTCATTTAAATAGAGTTGAGATGGGCTCAGAACTGGGTGTCGAATGTCATGTCGGCGTTCCTCGTAGCGATGCTCAATGTCTTTCCATGTGTGATTTAGTTGCTGCTCTAAGTCATCAAAGAAGGCAACTTGGCATTCCGTGGGAAGATAGTCGAATAGCGTGGCGGTTTCTTCAAAAAACAAGGGGAGGTAATACTCAATGCCTCCTGGCGCGATTTGTTTGGTGACGTCAATGTACAGCGGAGATGATTTGGGGTCGCAGTCGAAAAAGTCGTACCACTTCTGCTTGAAGCAACGAATGCCAGTGTCATCAAGCGGAACTTCCTTCGCTGGGAGTAGTTCAATTTTTTGTGTTTTTTCCGTGGACCTTTGCGTGTCTGGATCAAACCATCTGATCGAATCTATTTCGTCATCAAATAAATCAATCCTGAAAGGGTTGGCCGCGCCCATTGGGTAGATGTCCATTAGCGCGCCTCGGATGCAAAACTCCCCATGTTCGTAAACATTGTCTACCGCTTGGTAACCCGCACTAATCAGGCGTTGTTTGAGAGCGTCTATATCCAGCTGTTGTCCCGCTTCTAGGGAAAAGCTATGTCCCAATATGTAGTTCAGAGGAGGGAGTCTTAGCTGCGCAGAAAGAGCTGGAATAACAAGAATGCCCTTTTTGGTTTGAGGTAATTTGACTAAGGTGGACAGACGCTCACTGATGATATCCTGGTGAGGTGAAAAATAGTCGTATGGGAGTGTTTCCCAGTCGGGCAAGTTAAACACTTTGCCATCGTAAAAGTACTTTAGTTCATCGGTTAACTTTTGGGCGACGGCACTGGTGTTTGCGATCACTAGCGTTAACCCGTCATAGGTGTCAGCTGATTGACTGATTTGAAACGCAAGCGCCGAACCTTTGATGTTTCCCCATTGTTGAAGGTCATTGTTGGATTTGGGGAGTGGGGCTGTAAACACCATGTTGATCCTGTCTGATTTTGAGAGGGGCTAGTGTACTCAAAGGCTTTGGCGCTGTTAAGACGAGTGATCAATATTGTGAATATTGCGCCATTCTCTGTTGGATTTGGGGCGATTTACCTATGCAGCGGGGAGTGTGGGCATAATGATTGAGATTCGGGGGACTTGCAGGCATAATACGCCCCAAATTTTTAGCCTACATCCTTTGAGGGACAAAACGTGAGTCAAGACGTTCGTGAAGCCTGTCTTAATGATTGGAAGGTACGTGAAGAAACGGCCGAATCCATGATTCCTTTGGTTGGTGGTTTGTACCGTAAGAACAACGTAGTGTTGTCTGTGTACGGTCGTCCTATTATCAACCGTTCAGTTATCGATATCCTTAAGGCGCACCGTTTTGTTCGTCAGGTAGAAAAGCAAGAGCTTTCTGTAACGGATACCTACCCAGTGCTTGAGGTCTTAAAAGAGGCTGGCGTTCAAAATTGCCATATTGATATCGGTAAAATGGCCGTTAAGTTCCGTACAGAAGGTAACGGCGCTTCTTTAGAAGAGTTCGTTAAAGGTCAGCTAGAGCAAGTGGCTCAGCAGGGTGAGGCCTCTTCTGAAGGTAAAGATGTTGTTCTTTATGGCTTTGGCCGCATTGGTCGTTTATTGGCTCGCATTATGGTCGAGAAAGCCGGTGGCGGTCAGGGTATGCGTTTGCGTGCGATTGTCGTACGTAAAGGTAAGGGTAATGACCTGGTTAAGCGTGCAAGTTTGTTACGTCGTGACTCTATCCATGGTTCTTTCAAAGGTACCATTCAGGTTGACGAAGAAAACAGCGCGTTGATCGTAAATGGTACTTATATCAAGATCATTTATGCGGGTAACCCAAGCGAGATTGATTACACCCAGTACGGTATTAATGACGCGCTATTGATTGATAACACGGGTGTTTGGCGTGATGCGGATGGCCTTGGCCAGCACGCGGCTTGTAAAGGTATTTCCAAGGTGCTGCTAACGGCTCCTGGCAAGGGTGATATCAAGAACATCGTATACGGTGTGAATCACGGTATTATTGATGACTCAGATGTGATCCTGTCGGCAGCGTCGTGTACGACTAACGCCATTACACCAGTATTGAAAGCGTTAAATGATGAGTATGGTGTTGAAAATGGTCACGTTGAGACTGTTCACTCTTACACTAACGACCAGAACCTGATTGATAACTATCACAAGGGCGATCGTCGTGGTCGTGCCGCTGCATTGAATATGGTTATCACGGAGACGGGTGCTGCAAGTGCGGTGGCTAAAGCACTGCCGGAACTCAAGGGTAAGTTAACGGGTAATGCTATTCGAGTACCTACGCCGAATGTATCTATGGCTATTTTGTCTTTGACTCTGAATAAAGAGGTGAGTGCAGAAGACTTGAATGCGCACTTGCGTGAAGTATCACTTCACTCGTCATTGCAGAAGCAAATTGATTACGTTCAAAGCCCAGAGGTGGTATCTAGCGACTTCGTTGGTAACCGCTGTGCAGGTATTGTTGATGGTGAAGCAACCATCGTAAGTGGTAATCGCGTGAATGTGTACGTCTGGTATGACAATGAGTATGGTTACTCTTGCCAGGTGGTCCGTATTGCTCAGCAGCTATGCGGTGTTTACTACCCAACGTATCCATGGGTGGCTAACTAGCCCCCTAAAAAGCCGCTGCATTCTCAGCGGCTTTTTTGTATGTACAAAAAATAAGCATAAAACAGAGCCATGGCTATACTTATTCCCTAATAGCCGTACCGAAATGATGGGTTATAGCGAATTAAGAAATCTGATTGGGTGATCAATTTTGTCGTGGAGGCTTTAATTGCGCGCAAGCCACTAGCCACCTTTAGATGAGACGATTATACTACCCCGCGATTTTTTAAATGCTTTAATTGGGCTTCTAACTGCCTGAAATTTAAGCAAAAAAGCACTGTTTTGTGCAATAAATAAACGATTTTTCAAAACTGTGATTAGGCAAGGCATATGATCAAAGTCAAAAAAGGTCTTGATCTGCCAATAGTCGGGGCGCCCGAGCAAACCATCTCTGATGGTAAGCCGGTTTCGCGTGTCGCATTGGTAGGTTACGACTATGTGGGTATGAAACCTACTATGCTGGTGCAGGTGGGTGATCAAGTGAAGAAGGGCCAAGTCCTGTTCACTGATAAAAAAACCGAAGGGGTTCAATATACCTCTCCCGCATCCGGTGTTGTTACCGAAATAAACCGTGGTAAGAAGCGCGTTTTTGAATCCCTCGTGATCGAACTTCAGGGTGATGATCAGGTTACTTTTGAAAAGGTAGCGGAATCGGATATCGCCTCTTTGTCTGCCGAGCAAGTTGAGAAGACGTTAGTTGAATCCGGCTTGTGGACGACCATTCGTACTCGTCCTTACTCTCGCGTTCCAGCTCCAGGTAGTCGTCCTTCTTCTATTTTTGTGGCGGCGGCAGATACTAACCCATTGGCAGCTGATCCTGCGGTTGTGATCGCAGAACAAGCCGCTGACTTTGAGAATGGCCTTGCTGTACTGTCTCGTTTGCAGAGCAAAGTAGTGGTCACTAAGGCTGTCGGTGCTAGCGTGCCGGCTAAGAATGCTCAACTTGTTGAAGTGGCAGGACCACACCCAGCTGGTTTGGTGGGTACTGCGATTCATTTCCTTGACCCTGTTGGCTTGAATAAAACGGTTTGGCACGTTGGCTATCAAGATGTAATTGCCATTGGTAAATTGTTCGTAACAGGTGAAATTGACAGCTCTCGTGTTGTTGCCCTTGCTGGTCCGAAAGTATCCAAGCCACGTCTTGTACGTACCCAGGTAGGTGCAGATTTAACACAGCTGGCTGAAGGTGAGTTGGAGTCTGGCGATAATCGAGTTATCTCTGGTTCTGTATTCGGTGGTCGCACCGCAGAAGGTAGCCTTGCTTTCCTTGGTCGTTACGCCAACCAAATTTCCGTTCTAGAAGAGGGACGTGAGCGCCATATGCTGCACTACCTTCGCCCGGGTTCTGATCGTTTCTCTGTTAAAAACATCTACCTATCTAAGCTGCTTCCGAAGAAATTGTTTAATTTCACTACGAGTACAAATGGTAGTGAGCGTGCCATGGTACCGATTGGTGCATACGAAAAAGTGATGCCACTTGATGTTCTACCTACTCAATTGCTTCGAGCTTTGATTGTAGAAGATATGGACAGTGCCATTGCTCTAGGTGCATTGGAATTGGACGAAGAAGACTTGGCGCTGTGTACTTACGTGTGTTCTGGTAAGTATGAGTACGGCCCGATCTTGCGTAACAACCTCGAACGAATTGAGAAAGAGGTGTAATCATGGGCTTAAGAACATTACTTGATAACCTCGAACCTCATTTCACCAAGGGTGGAAAGTTCGAGAAAATGTATCCCTTATACGAGGCCATTGATACCGGTCTTTATTCTCCGCCAAGCGTGACGAATAATACGTCTCACGTTCGTGATGGTATCGACCTTAAGCGCATCATGATCACGGTTTGGTTGTGCTGCTTTCCTGCTATGTTCTTCGGCATGTGGAATATCGGCTTTCAAGCGAACACGGCATTGGATTCAATGGGTGTTGCTGAAATCGAAGGCTGGCGTGGTGCATTGATCTCGGCATTGGCTGGATATGATGTAACAAGCTGGTGGGATAACTTAATCTTCGGTGCGACTTACTTTTTACCCATCTATGCCGTCACTTTTGTGGTAGGTGGATTTTGGGAAGTACTGTTTGCCACCATTCGTAAGCATGAAGTGAACGAAGGCTTTTTCGTGACTTCTATTCTGTTTGCATTGATCTGTCCGCCAAATATTCCTTTGTGGCAAGTGGCTCTTGGTATCAGCTTCGGCGTTGTGATCGGCAAAGAGATTTTTGGTGGTACTGGTAAAAACTTCCTGAACCCAGCCTTAACTGGTCGTGCGTTCTTGTTCTTTGCTTACCCAGCTCAGATTTCAGGCGATGCTGTTTGGACTGCGGTTGATGGCTTCTCAGGTGCAACACCATTAGGTCTAGCGGCTACTGGCGGTATTGATGCTGTATTGGCTTCTGGTTTGACTTGGTTTGATGCTTTCGCTGGCACGATTCAAGGTTCAATTGGTGAAACCAGCACGATTGCCATTCTAATTGGCGGTGCAGTGTTAATGGTCATGGGCATTGCCTCATGGAGAATCGTATTCGGTGTTTTGGCGGGCATGGTTGGCCTTTCATTGTTGTTGAATGCCGTTGGTTCTGAGACTAATCCGATGTTTGCAATGCCGTGGTACTGGCACTTAGTGGTTGGTGGCTTTGCATTCGGCATGATCTTCATGGCAACGGACCCTGTATCCGCGTCCATGACGAATACCGGTAAATTCTATTTTGGCGCTTTGATTGGTGTGATGGTGGTGTTGATTCGTGTAATTAACCCTGCATTCCCTGAAGGCATGATGCTAGCGATTTTGTTCGCTAACTTATTTGCCCCATTGATTGACCATTTTGTAGTACAAGCGAATATTAAGCGGAGGATGGCTCGCAATGTCGGCTAATAACGATAGCATTCAAAAAACCCTGCTGGTTGCTGTGTTGCTGTGCCTTGTGTGCTCCATCATTGTTGCCGGTGCAGCGGTTTCACTAAAACCCGTTCAAGTTAAAAACAAACTTGAAGATAAGAAGAAGAACATTCTTGCTGCGGCAGGACTGTTGGTGTCTGGTAAGTCGATTGATGAGCAGTTCGAGCAAGTAACGACTCGCATTGTGAATCTAGAGACCGGTAAATACGCTTCTGATGAAGAATTGGCTCAATTAACCGCTGCAGGTTATGCCGTGGCCGCTTTTGATCAAAAGAAGCTAGCAAAAGATCCAAAATTCAGTGAAAAACTGGAAAATGATCCGGCCAGCATCAAGCGTCAAGAAGATTTCGCAGCGGTTTACCTAGTTGAAAAAGAAGGAATGATCGATCGCATTATTCTTCCTGTTCATGGATACGGCCTGTGGTCTACTTTGTATGGCTTTGTGGCACTGGAAGGTGACGCTGAAACCATCGCCGGAATGGGATTCTACTCTCATGCTGAAACCCCTGGGTTAGGCGGTGAAGTTGATAATCCATCTTGGAAAGCTTTGTGGGAAGGTAAGAAAGTCCACAATGCAAATGGCGATATTGCCATTGAAGTCATCAAAGGTAAGGTTGATGCAGCTTCTGCAAAAGCAAGTAACCAAGTGGATGGTTTATCAGGTGCCACGCTAACGAGTCGCGGCGTTTCTAACTTAATTCGTTTCTGGTTGGGTGAGCAAGGTTTTGCTGCTTATTTAGCTGGTTTCAAAGAGCAGGGGGTGTAACGTGTCTACATCGGTTAAAGAAGTTTTAACCCAGCCGCTACTGCTTAATAACCCGATAGCAGTGCAAATTTTGGGTGTGTGTTCAGCTCTGGCTGTAACCACAAGTTTGAATGTGACTTTAGTAATGTGTATCGCATTGACCTTGGTTACTGCGTTTTCTAACTTTGCTATTGCACTTATCCGTAACCACATTCCTGGCAACATTCGTATCATTGTGCAAATGACGATCATTGCCTCTTTGGTAATCGTGGTTGATCAAATCTTAAAGGCGTACGCCTACGAGATTTCTAAGCAATTGTCTGTTTTCGTAGGTTTGATCATTACTAACTGTATCGTAATGGGTCGTGCGGAAGCATTTGCCATGAAGAACCCGCCAGTACTTAGCTTCTTAGATGGTATTGGTAATGGTTTGGGATACAGTGTGGTACTGATTACTGTCGGTGTTGTGCGTGAACTTTTGGGTTCAGGCTCTTTATTCGGCTTTGAAATTCTGCCATTGGTTACCAATGGCGGCTGGTATTACAGCAATGGCTTATTGCTTCTACCTCCAAGTGCCTTCTTCATTATTGGTCTGTTTATTTGGGCGTCTCGTACTATGATTCCGTCACAAGTAGAAGCAGCCGATTTCAAGATGCAGCCAAATACTGAAACTTCGGGGGCTCATTAATGGAACATTTGATTTCTTTATTTGTTAAGGCTGTATTCGTTGAGAATATGGCGTTGGCCTTCTTCTTAGGTATGTGTACCTTCTTGGCAATCTCCAAGAAAATCCAAACCGCGATTGGTTTGGGTATTGCGGTTGTGGTTGTTCAAGTTATTACGGTTCCTGTTAACAACCTAATCTACACCTATCTGTTGAAAGAAGGTGCTTTGGCTTGGGCGGGTTATCCGACCGTGGATCTAAGTTTCTTGGGGCTATTGAGCTACATCGGTGTAATCGCGGCGATCGTACAAATCCTCGAAATGTTCTTGGATAAATACGTACCAGCTTTGTATAACGCTCTAGGTGTGTTTCTTCCGTTGATTACGGTGAACTGTGCAATTATGGGTGCGTCTCTGTTTATGGTGGAGCGTGACTATAACTTCAGTGAGTCTGTCGTTTACGGTGTGGGCGCGGGCGTTGGCTGGGCATTAGCGATTACCGCGTTGGCGGGCATCCGCGAAAAACTTAAATACAGCGACGTACCTGCAGGCTTGCAGGGTCTAGGCATTACCTTCATGACGGTAGGTCTAATGTCTCTGGGCTTTATGTCATTCTCTGGCGTATCGTTATAAGGAAGATGACAAATGGGTGAATATACTGAAATTATTCTAGGCGTTGTCATGTTTACAGCCGTGGTGCTTGCACTGGTTGCTGTGATTCTAAGTGCACGCGCCAAGCTTGTAAGTTCTGGTGAAGTAACCATCGAAATTAATGGTGATCCAGAAAAATCGATTAAAGCGGCTGCGGGCGATAAGCTACTTCAAACGCTAGCAAACAACGGCGTGTTCCTGTCTTCTGCCTGTGGCGGTGGTGGTACTTGTGCGCAGTGTAAATGTCAGGTCTTTGAAGGTGGCGGCTCTATGTTGCCAACAGAAGAGTCACACTTTACCAAGCGTGATGCTCGTGAAGGCTGGCGTTTATCTTGTCAGGTGCCTGTAAAGCAGGATATGAAGATCGAAGTAGAAGACGAAGTCTTTGGTGTTAAGAAGTGGGAATGTACTGTTGAGTCGAACCCTAACGTGGCGACCTTCATTAAAGAGCTTACACTTCGCTTGCCAGAGGGTGAGAATGTTGACTTCCGCGCAGGTGGTTATGTTCAGCTAGAATGCCCTCCATTTGAGATTAATTTCTCTGAATTCGATATTCAGCCAGAATATCGTGGCGACTGGGAGCACTTTAAGTTCTTCGATCTTAAGACAGTGAACAAAGAAACTGTCATCCGTGCATACTCCATGGCGAACTACCCAGAAGAAAAGGGTGTGGTGAAGTTTAATATTCGTATTGCGACGCCGCCTCCAGGTTCTAAGGGTATTAACCCAGGTATCATGTCGACCTATGTGTTTAACATGAAGCCAGGCGATAAAGTAACTGTATACGGTCCGTTCGGTGAGTTCTTCGCGAAAGATACCGATGCTGAAATGGTATTTATCGGTGGTGGTGCTGGTATGGCACCTATGCGTTCGCACATCTTTGATCAGCTTAAGCGTTTGAAAAGCACTCGTAAGATCAGCTTCTGGTACGGTGCACGCTCTTTGAAAGAGTTGTTCTATCAAGATGAGTATGACGCACTGGCGGCCGAGTTTGATAACTTTAACTGGCATGTTGCTATGTCAGATCCTCAGCCAGAGGATAATTGGGATGGCTTAACTGGGTTTATTCATAACGTATTGTACGAACAATACTTAAAAGATCACCCAGCGCCAGAAGATTGTGAGTTCTACATGTGTGGGCCCCCAATCATGAACCAATCTGTAATCAACATGCTGTTGGACCTTGGTGTTGAGCCGGAAAACATTATGTTGGATGACTTTGGTGGTTAGTAAGCACTAAGTCCATAAAAACCCATTCACTTGAATGGGTTTTTTTTTGTTTGCGAGATGAGGAAAAGGTCATGTGGTTTGCTACTGAAATAGCCCTAAAGCCCAAGAGCAGGGGGGTGCACCTTGTAACATCTGAAATTACCCGCATGGTGCCCGAAATTCAAAATTATAAGGTGGGTATGATGCATTTATTGTTGCAACATACCTCGGCGGGGCTTTCTATAAATGAAAATGCGGATCCTGATGTGAGGATTGATATGTCTGAATTTATTGAGAGGCTCGTCCCCGAAGGTTTGTCCTATTTTCAGCATACATTGGAAGGGGCGGATGATATGCCTGCACATATCAAGAGTAGTTTGTTTGGTGTGGAATTAACATTACCCATACATAAGGGGTGTTTAGCGCTTGGGACTTGGCAGGGAATCAATTTGGGAGAATTCCGCAACGCAGGAGGTGCTCGCCGTATTCATGTAACGTTATATGGCGAAATGTATGACTAATGTTGAATTCTGAGGGTGGCATTGCCAACTCTGTAACATTTTGAAGATAAATTGTTATTACTGGTTGAAAAATAATCTTCATCAGTTATTACTATTACTATCAGTCAA
>Ga0255776_10000459_pt1 | contig 46917 bp, 50 predicted proteins | sample 071ome_19_FD_179974 | JGI IMG/M metagenome (GOLD analysis project Ga0255776, IMG submission 179974) | Coastal salt marsh microbial communities from the Groves Creek Marsh, Skidaway Island, Georgia - 071413AT metaG (version 2) | ecosystem: Environmental > Aquatic > Marine > Intertidal zone >... | reverse complement strand
AGACCTAGGAAGAAAATTTCGCCGTCATAGGTGAAGCTGAATGCCCCTCCTTACTCTAGCACCAGCTCAGAGGTGAATTTGCCAGGTGAAACGAAGCAGCCGGTTAGGGCCAACGCAAAAGCCGCCAAAATGGCAGTCGTACGAATTCGTAGGGCGGCATTCATGTTTGTTCTCCTGACAAACTGGCTATCGTGTTGTTGTAGCATAAAGCGCGATTGCAGCGGCATTGCTCACATTCAGGCTTTCCACTGCCCGTGTGATCGGCAGCTTGGCCAGTGCATCACAGTGCCCTTCGATATTTTGCCGCATACCGGCGCCTTCTGCGCCTAGTACGAGAGCAACCGGACCTGCTGGCAGAGCCTCGGTAAGCGTGGCCTCCGCATGCCCCGTAAGGCCAATCCGCCAATAGCCGGCTTCGGCCATTTCCTCGAGTGCACGCGCTAGATTGACCACGCGTATCCAAGGCACGACTTCGAGCGCACCCGACGCCGATTTTGCGACCACGCCGGATTCGGGCGGCGAATGCCTGTCTTGCGTGACAATGGCAGCTGCACCGAACGCCGCAGCCGAACGCAAGATTGCGCCGACATTGTGCGGATCGGTGACCTGATCGAGCACAATCAATGGGCGCGCAGGATCTGCGTCGGTAAATTCGTTCAGAAAGCGATTCTCCAACGCCTCGCATTCGAGCACCAGGCCCTGATGTGGCGCGTCCTTCGCAACCAGGCGCGCAAGATCGGTGACATCTGCATACTCGATCGGGAAATCGGCCGGCAACTCGCCATCGAGTGATTCGATGCCTTCGCGCGTGGCCCATAGCTTGCGGTGAATGCGTGCAGGATTTTTCAATGCTGCTTCCACCGCATGCCGCCCCCATAACCGTGCATGACCGGCGGTCGCACGACCGGAGCCCCGCCCACCTTTCATTCGTCCTGCCCGACCTCTAAGCGCGCGTTTGCGCTCGCCTTTGGCCATTACTGTTCTCCAAAAAGTGCTTTGTTGCCGCTCCCCTGCCAGCCACACCATTGACAGGCAAGCGCCGCTTCGCCAAAGGGGCGCGTCTCGGCATTCGGAGCCGCCCCACAGCAGCTCTATTTTTCCCGCAGGAATATGTGGACAGGTGGCCGAGTGGTTAAAGGCAGCAGACTGTAAATCTGCCCGCGCAAGCGTACGCTGGTTCGAATCCAGCCCTGTCCACCATTTCCTTGTTTGGTTATTTCTCGACTGCTTTGAAAATCGTCATCCCGGCGAACATCGAAGCGACGAAAATGCCGGCAGGGATCGGATTGACCGCCAGTGATGCGATGCCAGGACCCGGGCAAAGTCCGGCCAAACCCCATCCCACTCCGAACAACGCTGAGCCGAACGTCAATCGCCGATCAATTAAGTCTGTGCCCGGCAACGAGAAGCCGGTATCGGCGATGGGCCGCTCCATCCTGCGTTGAACCAGCCAAGCGACCGCCATTACCAGAGTCGCACCACCCATGACGAAAGCCAGCGTGGGATCCCAATGCCCGGCTATGTCGAGAAAACCGCGAACGCGGGAAGGGTCCATCATTCCCGAAAGGGCGAGCCCGCCTCCGAACAAAGCACCGGAAAGAAGAGCGATAATTGCTTGCCGCATTACCAGCCTCCGCCTGCGAAATTGACGATGGCAACTGTTGTCATGCTACTGCCAATGAAAGTCATGACGGCCACAATTGACCTGCGGCTGAGCCGCGACATCCCGCAAACACCATGCCCGCTTGTGCAACCGCTTCCGAGCCGCGTTCCAAAACCAGTGATCAGCCCGCCCGCAATCAACCAACCTATCGATGGGGGGTAAGTGGATTCTATCGGGCCAAACGCGCCTTGGAATAACAAAGCGCCAAGTATCAGGCCCGCGATGAACATTGAGGCGACAATCCGCGGGGGGGCGGCATCGCTCAGTCCAATACTGCGGGCGGCCAGCCCGCTAACTCCGGCGATACGACCAAGGCCGAGCAACATGATAGCCGCTGCGATGCCAATCATGAGTCCGCCGATCAGGCCTTCGAGTGGTTGGGCGTCCGGGAAGTATGCCAAGGTCATAGCTGGTCCACCGGTATCTTGAGATATCTCACGCCGTTCTCCTCTGGTTTCGGTAAATCCCCGGCACGCATTTTCACTTGTACTCTGGGCAAGATCAATCCGGGCATTCCTAAAAGCGCATCACGAATTACAACAAACTCGCCCTCGGCAAAACCTTCGTGGATATATACCGACACTGGATCTGCGTTGCTGACCAATCGTGCTCTCCCATGCGGTGTCATAGCAGCGCAGTGCAAGTGTGCAAAAGCTCACAAGCATACTGGGCGCTTTGACTTGCCGTGGAGGGGGAAGGTTACTATTCCCGCGTACCATGGAACTCACTGCCCAAGATCGAACAGGCCGCCCTGTTATCTCCGCTACCGGTCTTTTTACACCGGAACATGTCATAACCAATGAAGAGCTGGTTGCCAGTTACAACGAGTATGTGGAGCGGCACAACGCGAGCAATGCGAATGCGATTGCTGCGGGCGAAGTCGAAGCGCTTCAGCCGAGCTCGGTTGAGTTCATCGAGAAAGCGAGCGGGATAAAGGCACGCCACGTGATGGCGAAAGAGCCGATACTCGATCCAGACATCATGTCGCCGCGCTGGGAAGAGCGGGGCAATGACGAGCTTTCGATCATGGCGGAGATCGGCGTCAAGGCCGCGCGCCAGGCATTGGAGCGGGCGGGGCGCGATCCCAAAGACGTGGATGCGGTGCTTTGTGCCGCTTCGAACATGCAACGTGCATATCCGGCGATGGCCATCGAAATTCAGCAACAGCTGGGCATCGAGGGTTTCGGCTTTGACATGAATGTTGCGTGCTCTTCAGCGACGTTCGGTATCCAGACAGCGGCAGATTATATTCGCGCAGGGAATGCCAAGAGTGTGCTGGTGGTAAGCCCTGAGATTACGTCGGGCCATTTGAACTGGCGTGACCGCGATAGCCATTTCATTTTTGGCGATGTTGCGACCGCTGTGCTGGTTGAAGATGCAGCTATCGCTCCGCCAGAGCATTGGGACATCTTGGGCACAAAGCTAAAGACCGTATTCTCCAACAACATCCGCAACAATTTCGGTTTTCTGAATCGCGCGCATCCGGAGGGCGACGGCAAGCCAGACAAGCTGTTTGTGCAGGAAGGCCGCAAGGTCTTCAAAGAAGTGGTGCCAATGGTTGCGCAGATGATCATCGATGAGGCCGAGCGACTGGAGATCGATCCGAAGGGCCTGCGCCGTCTGTGGTTGCATCAGGCCAATGCCGGTATGAACCGCCTGATTTCGCACAAGGTTCTGGGTCACGAAGCAAGCGATGACGAAAGCCCGACCGTGCTTGATACTTACGCCAACACATCGAGTGCTGGCTCGATCATTGCCTTTCACAAGCACAGCGAAGATCTGGCTGTAGGGGATGATGGCCTGATCTGCAGCTTTGGAGCAGGATATTCTGCTGGCACGGTGTTTGTACGCAAAGTTGGTTGACGAAAGCGGGCAGGCTTTGCTTGCAGCGCATCGAACCACCGCCTAAACGCTTTGGCATGGCCGGAGAAATTCTAGACAATAAGGGGCGCGGCGAAGTCAGTTGGAGCTGGCCGCCGATACACCCCGAGGGGCGCAAATTTGGCGTCATCGCTATCGGGCTTAGCCTGATCCCCCTTATCTTGCTCGATTGGGAAATCATCGGTTGGCCGATGTTGCTCTTGTCTGCAGGTGTATTCGCATTTTTCCGCGATCCGGAACGCGTTGTACCGCAGGGTGAAAACGTGATTGTTGCGCCAGCGGACGGGCTGGTTTCGATGATCACTGTATGTGAACCACCAGAAGAGCTGTGTGTCGATGATGGTTCGGGCGCGCCAAGCTTAGCGCGTGAACCCGTAACACGAATTTCCATCTTCATGAGCGTGTTCGATGTTCACATCAATCGCTCACCCATCGCAGGCACGATCGAGCGTGTTGTCTATATTCCGGGTAAGTTCATGAATGCGGACTTGGATAAGGCGAGCGAAGAGAACGAGCGTCAGCATTTTCTGGTACAGCGACAGGACGGCGTAAAGATTGCCTTCACACAGATTGCGGGTCTTGTCGCACGGCGTATTGTACCTTTCGTTAAACCAGGTGACATTGTTGCCGTTGGACAAAGAGTAGGCCTGATCCGCTTTGGTAGTCGCGTAGATGTGTATCTGCCTGCTGGAACCGATCCAAAGGTTCTGATGGGGCAAAAGATCATCGCCGGCGAAACCATCTTGGCTGAGCTGGGATCGCAGAAGCTGCTGGAAGGCATCGCTCAGTGAGCGACACACCGCGCGTTGGGCCAAAGTCGGAAGAGGGCGAGGAAACCCTTCCCAAACCTGCCAAGACCACGCGCGGGCTTTCCCTGCGGGCGCTTCTGCCAAACGCAATCACAGCCGCTGCTTTGGCAGCCGGATTGACTGGCATTCGGTTTGCGATCTCTGGCGATTGGAATTTGGCGGTTTACGCGGTTGTTCTTGCCGGATTGCTCGACGGCGTAGATGGACGCATCGCGCGGCTCCTGAATGCGCAATCGCGCTTTGGCGCCGAGCTTGACAGCCTTGCGGACTCGATCTCTTTCGGTGTGGCTCCGGCGATTATTTTGTACCTTTGGTCAATCCAAGACTTGCCCCGGCTCGGCTGGTTTGCGTCGCTGGCATTTGCGATTTGTGCCGCGCTGCGTCTGGCGCGGTTCAATGCGCAGATTGATACGGATGATCAGCCGCACAAGCGCGCCGGATTCCTGACAGGCGTTCCGGCTCCGATTGGGGCTGCGCTCGCATTCATGCCTTTCTATCTCTGGATGGCGACAGACATCGCGGAATTTCGCAATCCGGTGTTTGTCTCAATCTGGCTTGCAGCAACGGGCATGCTGATGATTTCCAATGTTGCGACATTCAGCTGGAAATCGATCCGACCCAGGCGCAGCATTCGCCTGGAAGTCATTGGTGTCTTTGCGCTCGTTTTCGGAGCATTGTTGCAAGAACCATGGTGGACCCTTGCGGGTATATGCGTGATCTATGTCGCGTTGATGCCGCTGGCTCTTTACCGCTACGGAAAAATCAAGCGGCAATTGCAAGATGAGCGGGCGAAACCTGCCGGCTAACGTCGGCGCGAGCAGCAGGTGCCATACGCAGAGTCACCACCGCGACTTCGTTGACCCGAACAGCTGCAATACGATCCAGAGCCATTTCAGCTTTCATCGAGTGATAGGCATTGCGCCATTTCAGTGCGCTGTCTGACAAGGAAATGATACTCCCCAAGGCGACCACCATAAAAAGGGCTGCAAGTCCGAAAGTGAGCATGGGCTGTCTCCTGCCTGCCCCGAACACTTGACCTTTCAAGCGCTAGTGGGCATTGATTGTGTACCACGTATGTTCACTAAATGTTCCAAGGTGTCAAGCGGGAATATCCGGCTCGCACGCGAATTTCACGATTGGGGCTGGATATTTGGCAATTTCACGTCTAGAGCGCGCGGCGTTCGTGAAGAATAGAGCCATCCCGGCCGAGTACTGACCGTTCAAATCCACATGGTGAGCGTACATACCGGTGCCTTGCGCGGGAAATACCGCAACAAGGTTCCAGCTCTCCAGAGGCATAACCGGAAAGGAATTACCTATGGCGGCCACTACCGTCACAATGCAGCAATTGATTGAGGCCGGCGCACACTTCGGCCACCAGACCCACCGCTGGAACCCGCGGATGAAGCCGTATATCTTCGGCAACCGCAACGGTGTTCACATTATCGACCTGTCGCAGACTGTGCCACTGTTTGCGCGCGCACTCGACTTCGTTGAGCAATCTGTTCGTTCTGGCGGCAAGGTATTGTTCGTTGGCACCAAGCGTCAGGCGCAAGGGCCAATCGCAGAAGCCGCACGCGCTTCGGGTCAGCACTTCGTCAACCACCGTTGGTTGGGCGGCATGCTCACTAACTGGAAGACAATCAGCCAGTCGATCAAGCGCATGAAGACCCTTGAAGAGCAGCTTTCGGGCGACACTTCGGGCTTCACCAAGAAAGAAGTTCTGCAGTTGACACGTGAGCGTGACAAGCTTGAGCTTTCACTGGGCGGTATCCGCGACATGGGCGGCGTTCCAACCGTGATGTTTGTGATTGACGCGAACAAGGAAGATCTCGCCATCAAGGAAGCGGCTGTATTGGGCATTCCAGTGATCGCGGTTCTCGACACCAATGTCGATCCGACTGGCATCGCATTCCCGGTACCCGGCAATGACGACGCGAGCCGTGCGGTTCGCCTTTATTGTGACGCGATTGCTTCAGCAGCTATCGCTGGCCGCGGCGGAGCCGTTACCGACAGCGGTGAAGACGTTGGTGCGATGGAACAGCCACCAGCTGAAGCGACTGCTTAAGCCTTTATCTCGGCTGGCACGTCTTTGGCGTGTCATCCACTACCCCTAATGCACTGGGTATCACCGCTAAAGAGCGGGCCCGGTGCACACAGACCATTTGAAAAGGAAATCACCATGGCTGCATTTTCTGCCGCTGATGTGAAGGCTCTGCGCGAGAAGACCGGCGCGGGCATGATGGACGCCAAAAAGGCGCTTGAAGAAGCAAACGGCGATATCGAAGCCGCAGTTGACGCATTGCGCGCCAAGGGCCTCGCTACCGCTCAGAAGAAGTCTAGCCGTACTGCGGCTGAAGGCCTTGTCGGTGTTACAGTTGAAGGCAAAAAGGGCGTTGCAGTCGAAGTGAACTCTGAAACAGATTTCGTTGCGAAGAACGACCAGTTTCAGGACTTTGTGCGCAAGACCACGCAAGTCGCTCTGGGTGTTGACACAGACGATGTCGAAACTCTGAAAGCTGCTGCATACCCGGATGGCGGTACTGTAGCTGACAAGCTGACGAACAACATCGCTACTATCGGCGAGAACCAGCAGGTCCGCCGCATGAAAAGCGTGTCTGTACCGCAGGGTTCGGTTGTTTCTTACATGCACAACGCGGCGGCAGAAGGCCTCGGCAAGATCGGCGTTCTGGTTGCTCTTGAGAGCGACCTGGGTGACGACGTGCTGGTGCCGTTTGGCAAGCAGCTGGCTATGCACATCGCTTCGATGTTCCCACAGGCTCTCGATGCAGACGGCCTGGATCCTGAAGTGATCGCGCGCGAGCGTGCAATCGCAGCGGAAAAGGCCGCCGAGAGCGGCAAGCCTGAAAACGTGCAGGAAAAGATGGTCGATGGCGCGATCAAGAAGTTCGCGAAAGAAAACGCTCTGCTCAGCCAGATGTTCGTGATGGACAACAAGTCTTCGGTTGAAGATGTTGTTGCGCGCACTGCGAAGGAAAACGGCGGCTCGATCAAGCTGGTCGACTACGTTCGTTTCCAGCTGGGCGAAGGCATCGAGAAGGAAGAAAGCGACTTCGCTGCAGAAGTCGCAGCTGCTGTTGGCGGCTAATTCTTCCAAGCACTAATTCGAAGCGGCCGCTGGACGTTATGTTCGGCGGCCGTTTTGTTTGGGTGTAAAGGTGACGCTTCTTTACCCTTTGCGCGAGTCGGGAAGGGCGGCTAAGGCCCTTCGCAATTCAATCCATTCTTGGGAGCGGGACCAACCATGAGCCTACCACCTGTCAAACGCATTCTCCTGAAGCTCTCGGGCGAAGTGCTGATGGGCGAACAGGAATACGGGATTGATCCTGCCTATGTTGCGCGCCTGGCGGAAGAAGTGAAGGCGGCCAAGGACACCGGGCTTGAAATCTGCCTTGTCATCGGCGGCGGCAATATTTTCCGCGGGGTGGCTGGCGCGGCCAAGGGCCTCGATCGCACGACCGGCGATTACATGGGCATGCTGGCGACTGTAATGAATGCTCTGGCGATGCAGAACGCATTGGAGCAAGCAGGCGTGCAGACCCGCGTGCAGTCAGCAATCCCGATGAGCAGCGTTTGCGAGCCTTACATTCGTCGGCGCGCGGAACGCCATCTGGAGAAGGGGCGGATCGTGATTTTCGCCGCAGGCACAGGCAATCCTTTCTTCACGACTGATACCGGCGCAGCATTGCGTGCTGCCGAGATGAACTGTGATGCGCTGCTCAAAGGCACCAGCGTGGACGGGGTCTATGACAGCGATCCCAAGCAAAATCCCGATGCCACGCGCTTTGACACGATCAGCTATGACCGGGTGTTGGCAGACAATCTCAAGGTGATGGATGCCACTGCAGTCGCCCTGTGCCGCGAGAACACCATTCCGATCGTCGTTTTCTCGATCCGCGAAAAGGGCAATGTTGCCCGCGTGCTCGAAGGAAACGGCGTACAGACAATCGTACAAGAGGAAGCCTGAAACATGCCGCAATATGAAAAGGCAGATATCGAGCGCCGGATGAATGGCGCAGTTGAATCGCTCAAAGGGGATCTGGGCGGTTTGCGCACCGGTCGTGCGAACACCAGCCTGCTCGATCCGGTTGTCGCCGAAGTTTATGGCGCGATGATGCCGATCTCGCAAGTAGCGACGGTGTCGGCTCCAGAGCCACGTATGTTGAGCGTGCAGGTGTGGGACAAGTCGAACGTCAGCGCGGTTGAGAAAGGTATTGCCAAGGCAAACCTCGGCCTCAATCCGATGACCGACGGCCAGACAATCCGTCTGCCTATGCCGGACCTGACCGAGGAACGCCGCAAGGATCTGGCCAAGCTGGCCGGCGAATATGGCGAGAAGGGCAAGATCGCTGTGCGCAATGTTCGCCGCGACGGCATGGAATCGCTTAAGGCTGACGAGAAGAAGAAGGAAATCTCGGAAGACGAACGCAAGCGTCTGGAAGACGAGGTCCAGAAGATGACCGACAGCCACATTGCGGATATTGATGCGGCGGTTGAGAAGAAGGTTCAGGAAATTCTGACTCAGTGAGGTCGGGGTAGCCGGAGGGGATTGATGGGCGAGACGCCCTCTATGGATGCGAGCCGCGCACGTCATGTCGCCATCATCATGGACGGCAATGGGCGCTGGGCGAGAAAGCGCGCCTTACCGCGATCGATAGGGCACAAACGCGGCGTAGAGGCCGTGCGCAAGCTTGTGCGCAGCCTCAAAGGTTCCGGGCTCGATTGCCTGACGCTTTATGCCTTCAGCAGCGAGAACTGGAAGCGGTCAGACGACGAAGTCGACGACCTGATGAATTTGATGCGCAAGTTCATCAAATCGGATTTGCCCGAATTCATCGAGAACGGCGTTCGGCTGAAAATTATCGGCGATTGGCAAGGGCTTGCGCCCGATATCGTCCAAATGCTCGAAGATGCACTAGAACAGACCAGAGCGGGTACACATACAGTTGCAGTGGCACTCAACTATGGCTCGCAGCAGGAAATCGCGCGCGCAGCGGCCAAAGCTGCGTCAATTGGCGAAGTGAACGAGCGGACTATTGCTGCGCATCTTGATACGGCTGATTTGCCGCCGCTCGACTTGCTGATCCGGACCAGCGGCGAAATCCGACTGTCGAATTTCCTGCTGTGGCAATCGGCCTATGCCGAAATGTTGTTCGTGGACACGTTGTGGCCGGATTTCACGCCGGAGATGCTAAAACAAGCGCTGGACGATTTCGCGCAAAGGGAGCGACGCTTTGGCGGACGCTGAGACACCTAAAAAGAAATCCGACCTGCCGGTGCGGTTCGCCTCGGCTGTGGTGATGCTGGCGGTGGCAGGCACGGCGCTGTGGCTGGGTGGTTTCTGGTTTGACCTGTTCGCGCTGATTGTCGCGGTCCTCTGCGTCAGCGAATTCGGGAGGCTGGTTATGCTGGCATTCGAGGGTAGGGGAGCTCGCCTGATCGCTCTCGTGCTGGGCGGGCTTTATGTCGGCACGGCCGCATATGCATTGGTGAGCCTGCCAATAGCAGTTGTGGTGGGAATACTTGCGGTCGTTATCGCTACCGATGTCGGTGCGTATTTCAGCGGGCGCTCGATCGGCGGACCCAAGATCGCACCGAAGATCAGTCCTTCCAAAACATGGGCTGGCCTAGGTGGTGGAATGCTGGCGGCAGGACTTGTCTCAGCCGGATTTTTCGCTTGGAACAGCGGCGATAGCTCGCTTCGGACAATGATGTTCATCGCATTTGCAATCGGCGCATTGCTTGCGGTGGTCGCCCAATCGGGTGATTTCTTTGAAAGCTGGCTCAAGAGGCGCGCAGGGGTGAAGGACTCGTCCAACCTCATTCCCGGTCATGGCGGTGTGTTTGATCGTGTGGATGGCTTGCTACCTGTCGCAATTGTGAGCATCGCACTGTGGGCGGTGCATCCGGCATGACCCGCTCGATCTCCATTCTTGGAGCAACGGGTTCGGTGGGCGAGCAGACGCTCGACTTGATCCGTCGCAATCGTGACGAATGGCAAGTTGAGGCGCTGACCGCGAATTGCTCCGCGAAACAGCTCGCGACATTCGCACGCGAGTTCGGCGCTAAGATCGCGGTTGTCAGCGACGAAAGCTGCTTGCCTGAATTGCGCGAGGCGCTCGCTGGCACCGATATCGAAGCTGCTGGCGGACGCGCGGCGCTGTGTGAAGCCGCCGCGCGCTCAGTCGATATCACTGTCGCGGCCATCGTCGGATGCGCGGGCCTGGCGCCGGTTATGGCCGCAATCGAGCAAGGCGGCACGCTCGCCCTGGCGAACAAGGAAGCGCTGGTTTCGGCCGGCGACGTCATGACGGCAGCGGTTGCCAAACATGGCGCGACACTGCTGCCCGTCGATAGCGAGCACAATGCGATCTTCCAATGTCTGCAGGGCAATGACATCGCCGATGTCGCGCGGATCACACTGACTGCCAGCGGCGGCCCGCTGCGCACCTGGTCACTGGACCAACTGAGGGCTGCAACCCCTGCTCAGGCCATCGCGCATCCCAATTGGGATATGGGCGCGAAGATAAGCGTCGACAGCGCCACCATGATGAACAAGGGCCTGGAGTATATCGAGGCGCATTATCTTTTTCCGGTGGGCCTGGACCGTTTGAAAACCGTGGTGCACCCGCAAAGCGTGATCCATTCCATGGTCGAATACCGTGACAAGTCCACGCTGGCGCAATTGGGCCCGTCCGATATGCGTGTGCCGATTGCTTCTTGCCTCGCATGGCCAAGGCGTATGGACACACCGATGGAATCGCTCGATCTGGCGGCAATCGGTGAACTCAGCTTCTTCGCACCCGACGAAGCGCGTTTTCCCGCTACGCGATTGGCGCGTGAAGCCATCGAAGCGGGCGCGGGCGCTCCTGCCACGCTGAATGCCGCTAATGAAGTGGCGGTTGCGGCGTTTCTGGCGGGTCAGATCGGGTTCATGGACATTACGGCAATGGTGGAAAGCACACTAAACCGCTATAGCGCGCCAGCGCCGCAAAGCCTCGATGACGTGCTGAATGTTGATCGTGAGGCAAGATCGGCTGCGACTGCGCAACTGGAGACCGCGTAACTTGTTTGAATCCCCGCCTTTCTGGATGTATATCGCCGGTTTCCTGCTGGTGTTGGGTCCGCTTGTTACAGTGCACGAACTGGGCCACTATCTGGTTGGCCGCTGGTTTGGCGTCGGCGCCGATGCGTTTTCGATCGGCTTCGGAAGGGAACTGTTTGGTTGGACTGACAAGCGCGGCACGCGCTGGAAAGTCGCGGCCATCCCGCTGGGCGGATATGTCCAGTTCAAAGGCGATATGAATCCGGCGAGCATTCCGGATCCCAAGGCGCCGGTTTACTCGGATTCTTTCCAGTCACAGTCACTTTGGAAACGTGCGCTGATCGTGTTTGCAGGCCCTGCGACCAATCTGATCGTGGCCATGGGCATCTTCTTTGCGTTCTTCGCGATCAGTGGACAGCCAACAGTCACGTTTCCCGACGATTCCACTGTGGTCAGCCGTTTTGCGGAAGAATCCGCCGCGCGCGATGCGGGCGTTGAAGTGGGTGACCGGATCATTGCTATAGACGGGCAGGCAATTGGTGATTTCCAGGAGTTGGTCGACCAGGTTGCGCTATTCCCGAACTGGCAGATCGAATTGACCGTTGAGCGGGCTGATCAAACTCTGACGCTGCCGGTTATAATTGGCAGCGCTGTCGAGGAAGATCGCTTTGGCAATCAGATGACGCTTGGCCGACTGGGTGTATTCCGCCCTGAAAACGGCATTCCGGAAGTAACGTATGAGCGGCTGGGCGTGGCCGAGGCCGTGCCCGCCGCGCTTTCCTACACATGGGACACATTCGAGATGATGATGCTCGGCTTGAAGCAGATCATCGTCGGGGACCGTTCGATGCAGGAGCTGGGCGGCCCAATCAAGATAGCGAAGTACTCAGGCGAGCAGATGAGCCTTGGTCTGCTGGCCTTTGTCAATTTTGCGGCTTTGATCTCGCTTAATTTGGCATTCATTAACCTGCTGCCAATCCCCGCGCTGGATGGTGGGCATCTGGCATTCTATGCGGCTGAGGCCGTTAGGAAGAAGCCGGTTGGACCGCAAGCGACCGAATGGGCGTACCGCACGGGGATAGCAATCGTGCTGATGCTGATGGTGGTTGTGACATTCAATGACCTCGTGTCGCTGCCGATATTCGGGAGTTAGTCGGGGAAAGGGGCCGGTAAGGCGGCAGTTGGCGGGTTCTCCTGCTTGATTGCCAACCGCGCATCGGGCAGAGGCGAAAGGGAATTGCCTCAACCTGGAGATCGGGCCCTGGGGGCGACGCTTGAAGGTTTAGAGTTGAACGGGAAATTTGCGAATATGAGTGGACGTATCAAAGCGGGCGATTGCCGTAGGAAGCCCGCTGCCGGTCTCGCGACTCTTTTGTTGTGCGGAACTGTGCTGGCCGGTGTGCCGGTGGCAGCATTTGCACAAACAGCCCCTGCAGAAGCGGAGCCAGAGCAGGCCACAGCACCAGAGCCGGTCGACAATACGATCCGCACCATCAGCGTGGTCGGCGCTGAGCGTTTGGAAGCGCAAACGATCCTCAGCTACATTCGTTTGCGTGTAGGGCAGGAATACACTTCGGCCGGCGCTGACGCGGCGCTGAAAGATTTGGGCGCGACCGAGCTGTTCTCCAATTTCTCGATTCGCAACGATGGCGGCAATGTCGTGATCGAAGTGACAGAGAACCCGGTCATCAACCGGATTATCCTGGAAGGTAATCGCCGGCTCAAGAACGACAAGATCCTGCCTGAGATCAAGCTCTCGCCGCGCCAGATTTTCACCCGCTCAAAGGTTCGTGCAGATGTTGCGCGTATTATCGAGCTGTACAAGAGACAGGGCCGGTTCGCCGCGACGGTAGAACCGCAAATGGTCACGCTGCCGCAGAACCGTGTCGATATCGTCTTCGAGATCACCGAAGGGCCCAAGTCCAAGGTTCGCCAGATCAACATCATCGGTAACGAGCAATTCTCTGACGGGGATCTGCGCGGCGCGATGGTAACGAAGCAGTCGCGCTGGCACCGTTTCTTCAGCTCTAACACCAGTTATGACCCGGACCGGCTGGCATTCGACCAGCAACAGCTTCGCGCGTTCTATCTCGAAAACGGCTATGCCGATTTTCGCGTCGTTTCCGCAGTTGCGGAGCTGACGCCGGATAAAGAGGACTTCATCATCACTTACGTGGTGGAAGAAGGCGAGCGGTACAAATTTGGCGAAGTGACCGTTGAAAGCCAGCTGCGCGACTTTGATAGCGAACGCATGCAAAGCGGCCTGCCGATGCAGGCGGGCGATTGGTACGATGCGAAAAAGATCGAAGACACGGTGGAGCAGATTACCGAGCTCGCTGGTACCTTCGGCTATGCCTTTGCCGATGTGCAGCCGCGCTTCGACAGAAGCCGCGAAGACCTGACCATGAACGTCAACTTCGTGATCCGCGAGGCTCCGCGCGTCTATGTCGAACGTGTGGACGTAAACGGTAACACGCTGACGCAGGACAAGGTCGTTCGCCGTGAATTCCGTATTTCAGAAGGCGATGCGTTCAACTCGCTTCAGGTCGCGCGCACGACCGCTCGAATTAACTCGCTGGGCTATTTCCAGGAAAACTTCGAAGTTAACCAGGCAGAGGGCAGCCAGCCCGACCGGATTGTTCTGGAAGCGAACGTGCAAGAGCAACCAACCGGCGAGCTTCAGCTGTCGGCCGGCTATTCTTCGCTAGAGCGTTTCATTCTTGCAGCTTCGGTTCGTCAGCGGAACTTCCGCGGCCGTGGTCAGACGGTTGGCTTCAGCGTCAACTGGTCGCGTTTCAGCCGGTCCGCGTCGATCAGTTTCCAAGAACCGTATTTGTTTGACCGCAACATTTCAGCGGGTATCGATATCTACCGGCGCGAGTTCAACAGCTTCAACTTCCGAAGCCGTGACCGCAACCGTACGTTCGAACAATCGACAACCGGCTTTTCGCTTCGTGCAGGTGTGCCGATCACGGAATACATATCGTTCATTGCCAGCTACACGCTGAACTTTGACGATATCACGCTGGACCAGAATACATTCTTTTCTGACTTCGACGGCGACGGCATACGCACTTGTGAGCCCTTGTTCGCAGGCCGTTTCCTTTGTGACGCGATCGGCAAACGTACCAGTTCGATCCTGGGCGCGAACCTGGTTTACAGCACGCTCGATAGCCGTTTGCGCCCAACGCGCGGCGAGAACGTCAGCTTCTCGACCGAGTTGGCTGGATTGGGCGGCAATGTGAAATATGTTCGAGTGCGCGGCACAGCGTCCAAATATTGGCCGGTAGGTGCAGGGTTCATCTTCTCGGTCTCTGCCGAAGGCGGTGCGATCAACGCTTTGGAAGACAGCAATCGTCCCGGCTTCGATGATGTCATTCTGACCGATCGTTTCCAGCTTGGTGAACCGCGTTTCCGCGGCTTTGATATTCGCGGTGTAGGCCCGCGTGTTATCCGTCAGCCTTATATCGATGATGGCGAAGGCGGTGTTATCCCGTTGACTGAACGAAATCAGGTTGTTGATGATGCGCTAGGTGGTCGTGCTTACTACCTCGGCCGTGCAGAGCTCGAAATTCCACTTGGTACAGGCGCGCGTGAGCTGGGCCTGCGTCCGTCCATCTTCATGGATGTTGGTGCTCTTTTCGCTGTCACCAAGCCAATCCTTCAAGACAACCCCAATGGCATTCAGCAGCGCGACGGCGATGGCAATCTCCTTTATCTTGAGGTTATTACCGATGCCAACGGCAATCCCTCAACTGTATTCAGCACCAACGCTATCGCCGCCGACGGCGTAACTGCCAACGCACCGTCGATTATTCAGAACAGCCGCTTCCGCGAGGTATTCCTCGGCGATTCAATTTCGCCGCGTGTCTCGATCGGCATCGGCGTCAACTGGAATTCACCCTTCGGTCCGTTCCGGATCGACTTCGCTCGTGTGCTGAGAAGTCAGCCCGGTGATGATACCAAACGCTTCACTTTCAACGTAGGAACTCAATTCTAATGAAACTCTTCGCATCATTGCTTGCAGCAGCGAGCATTTCGACCGCAGCCGCCATGGCTGTCCCTGCAACCGCTCAGGTTCAAGGCAATATGGCCACTGTGAACCTGCCAGCTGCAGTTATCAATTCCAATGCATTCGTCACTGCCTATCAGCAGATTGCGGTTACCTATAAGCCGCAGATCGACACGATTCAGGCGCGCCAGCAGGAAGGCCAAACCTTGCTGCAGCAGCTTGACACTAACAGCGATGGCCAGCTGGACGAAGCCGAACAGCAGGCGGCGCAAGGGAGCGCACAGCAAACTCGCCTTCAGGCGATCGATCAGGAAGTCACGCAGTTGACCGACCAGATCGAAGCAGCGCGGGTTTACGCTGTCGAGCAAATCCTGATTCAGTATCGTCCGGCGCTCGAGCAGGTGGTTCAGCAGTTGAATGTTCAAATAGTTCTGTCCCCTGAAACGGTCATTTATGCACCGCCGCAGGCAAACATCACGCAGCAGGTTACTGCCGCGCTCAATACAAAAGTGCCTTCGGTTGCGATTGTGCCGCCGCAAAACTGGCGCCCAAGCCGCAATGTTGTGGCTGTCTATCAGCAGATCCAGCAGACTCTGGCCGCCGCTCAGGCTATCCAGGCTCAGCAGCAGGCTGCTCAGGCACAGCAACAGCCGAATACGCAGGCACCAAGCGGCCGCTAAGCGATAGAAAACGGGGGGCAGGGCCATGAGTGACGCAAACGGCGATACGCCATACGACATTCGCAAGATTTTGAAGGCTCTGCCGCACCGTTACCCGCTGCTGTTAGTCGATCGCGTCCGCTCGATCGAACTGGGTGAGAGAATTCATGCGGTGAAGGCTGTGTCCTTCAACGAGGAGTTCTTTCAAGGGCATTTTCCCGGCGCACCGATTATGCCGGGCGTGTTGCAGATCGAAGCTCTGGCTCAGGCTGCAGCGATCCTCGGGATCGAGACGCTAGAGCTGGCGGGCACGGGCAAACTGGTTTTTTTCATGGGTATTGACGGGGCTAAGTTCCGTTCGCCGGTGACGCCGGGATGCCTGCTCGATCTTGAGGTCGAATTCCTGCAGAAACGCAGCCGGGTCTATAAGTTCAAAGGGCGCGCCAGCGTTGAAGGCAAGACCACCACGGAATGCGAATTTACTGCGATGATCGCCGATCCACCGAGTTGACGGGCAGAATCGCTTGATTTTTGGGCAGCGCACCTCTATCCGCGCGCCTTTCCCAGACTACAGCACCGCCGGTCGGTACCGGCGTAAGCTATAAAGGATATTTGAGATGAAAGCCGAAGGGCACCCAGACTACCACATGATCACGGTCAAGATGACCGATGGCACGGAATTCCAGACACGCTCGACTTGGGGCAACGAAGGCGACACGCTCGCGCTCGAAATCGACCCGACCAGCCACCCGGCATGGACCGGCGGCAAACAGCAGATTCAGGAAGGCGGCCGTGTGGCAGCGTTCAACAAGCGCTTCGGCGGGCTTTCCCTTAAGAAGTAAAGGGCGCTTAAAAAATAAGCGGCTTCACAAGTTTTCCGACGCCAATCCGTTGGCATACCGGATAGAGAAGGCGGTCCATCGGGCCGCCTTTTTCGCATTTGGCGCGGGCGCTAGGCGCAATCGATACACCGTGTCGTGATCGGTCGTGCTTCGAGCCGTTCGCGGCGGATGTCCTTTCCGCATTTGGAGCAAATTCCGTATGTGCCGTTCTCGATCCTGAGCAACGCCAGCCTGACCTGCTGGATTTCCGCACGCAGAACGTCGTCGACTCCTTCAAGCGCCTCGTCGTCTGCCAGATCAACCGCTTGCTCACTCCAGTCGGCATCAAGCGGATGACGCAAATCATCTTCGATCACTTCTGTTCGCTCTAGCAAGTCATCAAGCCGCTTGCGCAGCTTCTCTGCCATATCCGTTTAGTCGCTCATTCTAACCCCACTCCTTCTCCCGATACCATTTGGTTATCACATATTTCACGCCCTTGCGGACTTTCATACCGTGATGGAGCGTATTCGGGTTCACGCTGCCGTCCGGGCGGCGGTTATTCCAGCAGAGCAGCTTGCCTGCCTCCGGCTGAAATGTTTTGCCTGCCGTCTTGAAGCGTGTAGCCCCTCCGGCGAGGACGTCATTGAGATAGATCATGTAAGTCCAGGTTCTTTGCCCGGCGACTGAACAGAATTTGTGAAAGTCCAGGCCGTCGGGCGCGAAATAGTCTGTATGTGCTTTGAATTCCTGTCCCACGGCATAGCGTTGGCCTTGGACCGGCTCTCCATGCGCAGGATCGATGCCGTTCAACTCTAACAGCATGGCTTCCAACCGTTGCACCGCAGGTTCGCTCGCTGAAAGATCACAAGTCTCATTGGTGCGGAAATAGCTGTCACCGTTGTCGTCTGCGATGGTGCTGGGACGGCGGCCTGCATCGATCAGTGCCATCAGCTCTTCGCACAGCTCAGCGGAAATAAAATCCCGACACTGAAACAGCTCTATCTTGGGGGAGGGCGCGCGCTGCATGCCCGCCTTTGCCAAGAGTCGATCGGTAGAGGATTCGCCCGGTCCTGCCATGGATTGCACGATAGGCATTTGGGCGGCCCAGCGAAAGCGCGAAATAATCTTGCGTTCAACAGGGAAATGCGCAGTTTTCGCTTCCCAAATGGGCCGAGCTATGCAACAGGCTCGCCCCCGTTGAGGCCGGTCTTGACCATCCGGCCACAAAGCTTATCAGCCCCGCTTGCGCGGCTCGACTTGCGAATGTGAGGCGGGGCATATGGCGATCGTAGCTCAGTTGGTTAGAGCGCCGGTTTGTGGTACCGGAGGTCGGGGGTTCGAGACCCCTCGATCGCCCCATTTCTCCTCTTCAGCGCGATTGTGAAGCTGCCCGAGACAAGGATGGGCAAATGACGGCTTTCTGGAATGAATCCGATTTTGATGATCACGAACAAGTTGTGTTCGTGCGCGACGCAGCATCGGGCCTGTCCGGTATTATTGCCATTCACTCGACACATCTTGGCCCGGCGGCGGGCGGCACGCGGTTCTGGCACTATGCCGATCCTGCCTCTGGCATGCGCGATGCGCTGCGCCTCAGCCGCGGTATGAGCTATAAGAACGCTATGGCCGGCCTACCTGCCGGTGGCGGTAAAGCCGTGATCCTGGCTGATGCCAACCGCACCAAGACGCCGGAAATGTTGGCAGCATTTGCGCGCGCGGTGGAAGGTCTGGGCGGAAAATACATTACCGCGCAAGATGTTGGCATGTCTCAGGATGACATGGTCAGCCTGTCTCAGCACACATCGCACGTGGCGGGCCTTCCCGGCCAGGGCGGCGATCCGGGGCCATACACCGCTCGCGGAGTGTATTTGGGCATCAAAGCTGCGGCCAAGCGAGCATTGGGCACAGACGATATGAAGGGTGTGCGCGTCGCAATTCAGGGCGTCGGCAGTGTTGGCGGCGGAACCGCACGCTATCTGGCGGCAGATGGTGCAGAGCTGATTCTGACGGATATGAATCATGACCGCGCGGCAGCCTTGGCCGACGAGCTCGGTGCGACAACTGTTAGCGCGGACGAGATCCTTGGTATCGAAGCCGATATCGTCAGCCCGAACGCTTTGGGAGCGATCCTGACCGAGCGATCAATCGCAGCGCTCAAGACCAATGTTGTTGCAGGCGGTGCGAACAATCAGCTGGCGACAGGAACCGAAGGAAAGCTGTTGCAAGAGCGCGGTATCCTCTACGCGCCCGATTATGTCATCAACGCAGGCGGGATCATCAACGTTCTGCGCCACATCGACAACGCCGGTGATGACGAGATCAATGCACGGATTGACCGTATCCCCCACCGCCTTGAGCAAGTGTGGCAAGAGAGCGAGAGCACTGGCGAAACGCCGGACCTGGTGGCGGACAAGATGGCGCAGCGTTTGATCGGCCGATAAACGCAATCACGATTGAATATTTTGCAGTCTTGCAGGGAGCGAACCGCACTGTAATACTCTTACAGAGAGGACCTCACCGCAAATGCACGGCTTTGCCAATCCCACCCGTTTTTTGAAGTTAGCAAAGTGGCTCACGCCACTTTTGCTGCTGAGCGGGTTGACCTTGGTGGCAATCAGCCTGGTTTGGGGCCTGTACTATGTCCCGCCTGACCGCCTGATGGGCGAAACGGTGCGCATTCTGTTCATCCACGTGCCGAGCGCCTGGCTCGGGATGGGTGGTTGGACTGCCATTGCGATTAGCTGCCTTGTCTATCTGGTCTGGAAGCACCCGCTGGCCGCGATTTCAGCGCGTGCTGCGGCTGTCCCGGGTATGGTCTTCACTGTGCTTTGCTTGGCCACCGGCTCGATATGGGGCCGCCCGACATGGGGCACATGGTGGGAATGGGACGGCCGGCTTACCAGTATGCTGGTGCTGCTATTCCTCTACTTCGGCTATATCGCGCTTTCGCAAGCCGTCGCGCGCGAGGGCGTGTCGCCCAGAATTGCCGCGATCTTCGGGCTTGTCGGCGCGATCAATATTCCGATTATCAATCGCTCGGTCGTGTGGTGGAACTCGCTGCATCAACCTGCGAGCATTTCCATCGGCAAAAGCGCGATTGATCCCGCATTTCTCGTGCCTTTGGCGATCGCAGTGGTGGGCTTCTCGCTTTTATTTGGCGGCGTGGTGCTGGCGCGGATGCGCGCATTGCTGGCAGACTTTCAAGCCGAAGCCCGCCTTCGCCGCATGGCGCTGGAGATTGCGTAATGTATGAGGCGCTCAATCAATGGGACTTTGTTGTCGCTGCCTATGCTGTAGGCATTGCGGGGACGCTTGGCATGGTCGCTTGGGCCTGGTGGGACATGCGCCGCGCAGAGGCAAAACGTGATAAGGTGAAGCGCAAATGAGCGGCATCAAGCCCAAACATCAGCGATTAGTACTGGTGAGCCTTGCGCTGGTGGCGATTGTCGCTGCCGGATTGCTCGCCGCATGGGCGCTGCGCAATCAAGCGAACTATTTCTATCTGCCTGACCAGATGATGGCTGACCCGCCCGCGGTCGGGCAAGCGGTGCGTTTGGGAGGCATGGTGGCGGAAGGTTCGATCGAGAAGCAGCCCGATGGGATCACCATCTCATTCGTTGTGACTGACCAGGGCGACGCACGCGTTCCGGTGATGTACAAGGGCATTCTGCCCGACCTTTTCGTCGAAAATTCCGGAGTGGTCGCAGAGGGTAGTCTGGATGCCAAGGGCGTGTTCATTGCGGACAATTTGCTTGCCAAGCATGATGAGAACTACGTCCCGCGCGAGCTTCAGGAAATGTCCGAACATCAAAATGCCTACCGGCCCGAAGATACGGTGGTCGGTTACGAATGAGCGCTGAGCTTGGCCTAGCCGCACTGTGGATGTCCGCCGCGCTTGCGATCCTGCAGCTGGCGGGAGGAGCGATTGCGCAACGCAATCCGGATGCACCGTTGGCGGCCTTGGTCAGGCCGGCTGCGATTTTGCAGGGTTTCCTTGCAGTTTTCAGCTTTGCGATGCTGCTGTGGGTGTTCGCGATCACAGACCTGTCGGTAAAGCTGGTCGCGACCAATTCTCATTCGATGAAGCCGATGATCTTCAAGCTGTCTGGCGCTTGGGGAAATCACGAAGGTTCAATGCTGCTTTGGGTCACGGTCATGGCACTGGCAGGGGCTCTGATCGCGTGGCTGGAGCGGCGCTTGCCTGAAAAGACCATGCAGGCAACGCTTGCCTCGCAAGGTTTTGTTGCCATTGGGTTTTATGCGTTTCTATTGTTGAGTTCGAACCCGTTTGAGCGGCTTGCAACGCCTGCCGTCGAGGGCAGCGGGCTTAATCCACTGCTGCAGGACATCGGCTTGGCTTTCCACCCGCCTACGCTCTACATGGGCTATGTAGGTCTGTCGGTCGCGTTCAGCTTTGCGGTGGGCGCGCTGCTGACACGTCAGGTAAACCCGGAGTTTGCACGCGTAATGCGCCCATGGGTGCTGGGTGCGTGGGTGTTTCTCACCCTGGGTATCACAGCCGGATCATATTGGGCTTATTACGAGCTTGGCTGGGGTGGCTGGTGGTTCTGGGATCCGGTCGAAAACGCTTCACTAATGCCTTGGCTCGCTGCGACCGCTTTGCTGCATTCGGCCAGCGTTCTGGCGGCTCGCGATGCTTTGCGTGTTTGGACGATCATGCTGGGCGTTGTGGCGTTCTCCATGTCGATGTTGGGTACATTTCTTGTGCGCTCGGGCATCCTGACCAGCGTTCATGCCTTTGCTGTCGATCCTGAACGCGGGTCATTTATCCTCGCGCTCCTGTGCCTTTACATCGGCGGTGCATTGCTGCTGTTTGCCTTGCGCGCGGGCAGCGTTTCAGAGGGCCAGCGTTTCGCACTGGTCAGCCGCGAGGGCGCACTGGTGTTCAACAATGTGATGCTGTCTGCGATCCTCGGAATTGTGTTGCTTGGGACGCTTTACCCGATTCTTACGGAAGCATTTGATGTGCGTGTGTCTGTCGGCCCGCCCTATTTCAATCCGGTCGGCGCGATCTTCACCATTCCGATGCTGGCGGTGATGGCCGTTGGCCCGATGCTGCGCTGGCGCGAAGACAATATTGATCGCATCAAATTGCCGATCGCTATTGTCACGGTTCTTGTCGTTACGGCTGCACTGGCAATCGTGCTGTTCACATCCGATATCGGCGTACTGCCGCTGCTGGGTCTGGCGTTCGCTGTGGGCTTGGGCGTGGCGAGCTTCATGCCGTTGCGCGGGCGCAATCTCCTACGCGTCCCCTTAGCGACATGGGGCATGGTCATTTCGCATTTCGGCATTGCAGTTGCCCTGCTGGGAATGGCGAGTGAAAGCGCATTTACGGATGAGAAGCTGGTTGCGGTCGCGCCGGGCGAAGCGACACAGCTTTCAGGCTTCACCATCACATTGGAAAGTGTCGACCCGATCGCCGGGCCAAATTGGACAGCGATGGAAGCGCAGATCACGGCGCAGCGCGGCGATGGAGCGCCTGTAGTTCTAAACCCTCAGTCGCGCCATTTCTGGGCACCTGTTCAGCAGACTACGGAAAGCGCGTTGCTGACGCGTTGGGATGGGCAGCTTTATGCGGTGGTGGGCGCGCCGTCTCCGGACGGAAGATGGCAATTGCGGCTGTGGTGGAAGCCGCTGGTCACGCTGATCTGGTACGGCGGGTTGCTGATTGCTTTGGGCGGTACGCTTTCAATCATCGGGCGTCTTTCCAGCGATATCCGGCGCCGCCAAAGGCTTGCCCGCGAAGCTGACGAGCGTGCCGATATGGCGGCGCTTCGCGTTGAAAATGGTGCGGCACCGGCAGGAGGGGCAGCGTAATGCGTTGGACATTATGGGTCCCGTTAATGCTGTTTGCGTTCTTCGTGGGCGTTGCGGGATATCAACTGTTTCAGCCCAAAGACGAATTCATTCCATCGACCATGATCGGGCAGGCCTTGCCAGAATTCGAGCTGCCAGCGGCGAGCGAGACCCGCCCTGGTGTGACCACTGCCGATTTCAAGGACGGAAAGTCCAAGCTTCTCAATATCTGGGCCAGTTGGTGCTTGCCGTGCATTGCGGAAGCTCCGCATCTGGAAAGTCTCAAGGAAGAAGGCGTCGAGATTATCGGTGTGGCCATTCGTGACAAGCGTGAAGACGTAGATGAATTTCTTGCGACCCACGGCAATCCTTATTCACGCATTGGCGCAGATGAAATCTCCGCAGTACAACTCGAAATCGGTTCGTCCGGAGTGCCTGAGACCTTCGTGATAGACGGGGAAGGCAATATCATTCACCAGCACATTGGCGATGTTCGCGCGCGCGATGTCCAGCGATTGTTGGAAATCCTGGAGGACGCATCGTGAAGCGCGTGCTGCCACTTCTCGCAATAGTCAGCCTTTCGCTGCCATTGGCGGCGCAGGATGACTTGCCGCCTGCGCCCTATGCCTACACACAGTTGGAAGACCCCGCGCAGGAAGCCGAGGCGGTCGCGCTGATGGAAACCCTGCGTTGCCTGAAATGCCAAAGCCAGTCGATTGCAGACAGCGATGCCCCAATGGCGGGCGATATGCGCCATCAGGTGCGCACACGAATCGCGGCGGGTCAGGAACCCGAAAAAATCCGCCAGTGGTTGATAGATCGCTATGGTGACTATGTCAGCTATGCGCCGCGTGTTACGAGTTCGACTTGGCCTTTGTTCGCAATCCCCCTGCTGCTCTTGCTAGTCGCAGGCGCAATTCTGTGGCGGCGGATCGGCCGTAAATCGGTCGGCGGACCGGACCAGATTCTCGACGAGGGCGATGATTGATGGCCTGGATGCCCATTTTACTGCTTGGTATAGCCGCGATGTTGACTGCAATTCTGGTCTTGCGGCTGCCGAAGCAAGGTTGGATGTTGTTCGCGGCGGTGCTGATCTTCGGCCTGGCCGGATATGGAACGTTCGGCTCTCCAGGAAAGCCCGCAGCACCCAAGGCGGCAGGCGCAGAGCAAATGCGCTCAGGCGAGCAATTGGTGCAGGCGCGGCGTAGCCTATTCGATGATGGTTCGCCGCCTCCGAGCCATCTGGTGACGTCAGATGGTTATGCGCGCCAAGGCCGGTATGAGGAAGCGGCTGGTTTCTTGCGCAATGCGATTAAGGATTATCCTAATGACGCAGAAACCTGGCTCGCATTGGCGATTGCTTTGGTCGAACATGCTGAGGGTCAGGTAACGCCGCCCGCAATTGCCGCGTTCAGCAAGGCGCAGGAAGCCTTCCCGGAGCATCCCGGCGCGGGCTATTTTCTGGGTATGGCGTTTCTGAGATCAGGACAGCCAGAAGATGCACGGCGCGTGTGGGCCGAACTGCTGGAGCGCAGCCCGGAAGATGCGCCCTGGCGGCAAGATCTGGAGTTTCGCTTGGCCGGATTGGACCAGTTGATAGCGCAAATGGACAGCATGCGGCGTATGATGGAAGCGCAAGATGCCGCTGAACAACGCGCGCAGGTGGTCGAAGAGTAGCGCGCAGCGGCTTGCAGGGGGCGAAGCGCAGTGCTAAGCGCCGCCGCCTTGTGCCACAGGGGGCATGTTCGGGATCGCGGGTCAGGCTCGTGAGGGCAGTACCGGGAAAGCGGGAAATCCGTTTGATATGAGCGAAGCAGCAGCGCCAGCACATCAGCCACCAACGGGTGGAAAGTCACACAGTGCGTCCAAAACCGCGCTGGCTGTGGGCGCTATCGGTATCGTTTTTGGCGATATCGGTACCAGCCCGCTTTACGCCTTTCGTGAGACATTTGCCGGTACGGCCAATATTGCAATTGACCGGATGCATGTGCTGGGGGTCGTCAGCCTGATATTCTGGTCCATGCTGCTGGTTGTGGCGATCCAGTATGTCACCATCCTGATGCGGGCCGATAACAAGGGGCAGGGCGGTTCGCTCGCACTGGTCGCTTTGCTTTCGCGGCATATAGGCAAGTCAAGCTACGGCTGGTTGGTCGTTCTGCTTGGGGTGTTTGCGACATCGCTGTTCTACGGCGACAGTATGATTACGCCTGCGATCTCGGTCTTGTCAGCGGTCGAAGGTCTGACCGTGGTTGACGCTGGACTACAGCCGTTTGTTATCCCGATTGCGCTGGGTTTGCTGGTGTTCCTGTTCATGTTGCAAGCACGCGGGACCGCCAAGGTAGGCGCGCTGTTTGCGCCCGTTATGATCGTCTATTTCACGGTTATTGCCGGCCTGGGCGGATGGCAGATAGTCCAGAACCCCGAGATTCTGTGGGCGCTCAACCCCTATTATGCGGTGATGTTTTTCGTGACAGACGGCGTGGTGGCGTTCCTGGCGCTTGGCGCGGTGGTGCTCGCGGTGACAGGCTCTGAAGCGCTCTATTCGGACATGGGCCATTTCGGGCGCGGTCCGATGCGCTTGAGCTGGTTCGGTTTTGTGATGCCGTGCCTGCTGCTCAACTACTTCGGGCAAGGCGCGATGATCGCAGGCTTGCCGCCTGAACAGGCCGCAGAAGTGGTGCGCAATCCGTTCTTCCTGCTCGCCAGCGAAGAATGGCGCTTACCATTGGTGATCCTGGCAACTGTCGCCACCTTCATCGCCAGCCAGGCGGTTATCTCCGGTGCGTTCTCCATCACCCACCAGGCGATCCAGATGGGCTTCATGCCGCGTTTGAATGTGCGCCACACCAGCGAAACGGAAGGCGGCCAGATCTACATTCCGGTCGTGAACTGGGCGCTGATGGTGGCGGTTATCATCCTCGTGCTGACGTTCCAGAGTTCGTCCGCTCTCGCCAGCGCCTACGGTATTGCGGTGACCGGTGCAGTCACGATCGATACGCTGCTGATGGCGGTATTGCTGGTCGGGGTATGGAAATGGAAGTGGTGGTACGCGGGCCCCGTAGTCGCCCTGTTCCTGATCGTGGATGGTGCTTATTTCGCGGCAAACCTCACCAAAGTTCCCGATGGGGGCTGGTTCCCGTTGATGGTCGGTTTCATTGCCTTTACGTTGCTGACGACCTGGGCGCGCGGGCGCAAGCTGATGCGCGCACAGATGGCCGAGGGCGGCCTGCCTATGGAGATCTTTGCCAAGTCAGCCAAGAACTCTGCGGTGCGGGTGCCTGGTACGGCGATCTTTATGGCCTCGAGCACCAACGGCGTACCGTCCGCGCTGCTGCACAATATCAAGCACAACAAGGTGCTACATGAACGCGTGGTGATCCTGACGGTCAATATCGAGGAAGTGCCCTATGTCGATCCGGGCGAACGCTGTGAATATCACGAGATAGGTGACGGCTTCTATCGCGCCATCCTGCACTATGGTTTCATGGAGAAAACCGACGTTCCAGCGGGCTTGAAGCAGATGGAGCAGTGCGGCGGCGAGTTTGACATGATGCAGACGAGCTTCTTCTTGAGCCGGCAGACGCTGCTTCCGTCTGACAAGCCGGGCATGCCGATCTGGCGCGAGAAGATTTTTGCCTGGATGCTACGAAACTCGGCGACTGCGATGGATTTCTTCAAACTGCCCACCAACCGCGTGGTGGAGCTGGGTAGCCAGGTAGAGATTTAAGGTCCGCTAACGACCCATTTGCGGACGTTGGCAATATTCAAGTAACATGGTGGCATGACTGATTTTCCGGCAGACAAACTCCGCACTCTGAACGAACTTGAAGCATATGACGCGATGGTTTGGTTTCTAAACAGTTATTGGGAGAGAAGAGGCAAGTTATCGGATGACATCGCAATCCTTATGTCAGACTTGAGCCGCGAAATTTGGTCTAATCAAATGCCGGGCGACCCCGCGTCGTGGCGCGACTGGCAGAAGGCCGTTACCAATATTCAGGGTGCACGGGATCAATAGTGTCCGCTTTGCACTCTATAATCAGACATAGAAAAGGCGCCACGGTTTCCCGCAGCGCCCTTCGTTATTCGTAGTGAGTGATCGCCGGGCGTTAGCCCAGATTTGCGCTCACCATCGCATACATCATCGGGAATGACAGCAGCGTGTTGAGACGGCTGGCGATAAGTGCGCGCGGTGCAGCAGCGGCTTTCTCGTCAGCGCTTGCCTCGACAATGCCGAGCACTTTCTTCTGCGCTGGCCAAATGATGAACCACACGTTGAACGCCATGATCAGCGCCATCCACATGCCGGCACCGATCAGGTTTTCGTACGGGTTTCCGGCGAAGGTCAACGCGTTGACCATGTAGCCATTGATCATCGCGATCCACAGACCGGTCACCACGGTCAGCAGAGCCGCCCAGCGGAAGAAGAACAATGCGCTTGGTGCGATTGTCTTCGTCACAGCCGGCTTATGCTCGTCCGCGATCTTGGGCATTCCGGGTACCTGTACGAAGTTGAAATAGTACAGCAGGCCGATCCACAGCACGCCGAAGAACAGGTGCAGCCAACGCCCGATCGAGTTTCCGTCAATCGCAACCGAATCTGCAAAGCCGAACATGAGTGCGAATGCTGAGACGAGACCAATCGCCAGCACCAGATGAAGATTTCCAAAAAGTTTTGCCATTATACTCCCCCTTATGAGCTTTCGCGGGGGCAATGGTCAGCCAATCCCCGCTACGCGCGGACACTGCGCAGATTGACACAAAAATGGCAAGAGCGCGATTAACTCGCTGGTGGAGGAGTTTCCGCGTCTTCGTCGCCATCATCCAATGACAGCCCGTTCTTGAGCAGCATGGGTATCTGGCTGAAAGTGAACAGGAATGTGAGCGGTAAGAACACCCATAGCTTGGCCCAGAGCCAGCTTTCAAAGCTGAGATTTGCGCGCAATCCTTCGTTTAGCGCTGCCAAAGCCAGGAAGAAAATGCCCCAATTGCGCGAAAGCTTAAGCCAGCCCTCATGGGTCAGCCCTTCGAAGGCGGCTTCGAGCAATATCTGCAGCAGAGCCCGCCCGCGCCAGACCCCGATCAGCAATGCGACACCCAAGACGCCGTAGATGATCGTCGGCTTGGTTTGGACAAACACCGGATCGCCAAAGAATATCGTCAGCGCGCCAAATCCCACGATCAGCGCGGTTGAAAACCACAGCATGGGGGAGACTTTGCCAAGCCGCCATTTGGAAGTGATCAGCGCCACTACGGCGGCGGCCATGAAGGCCATGGTGCCGTAGATGATCGCGAGAATTTCGTCGGCCGGGTTTGGCTCTGCAGGCGCATTCCAGCGATAGACACCAAGGAACACCAGCAGTGGGCCATAATCGACCAGGACATTGAGCCAGCCAGAACCCTTCTTGGCGGGCGCGCTTTTCTGTTCGGACATTACGCCACCCCTGCAATAACTTTGGCGACCAGATCGGGATCGAACGGACGCAGATCGTCAATTTTCTCGCCTACGCCGATGGCATGGATCGGTAGGCCGTATTGCTCAGCTGCGGCGACCAGCACACCGCCGCGCGCGGTGCCATCGAGCTTGGTCATGATGAGGCCCGTTACGCCCGCCACTTCCTTGAACACGTCGATTTGGGCGATCGCGTTCTGGCCATTGGTGGCATCGAGCACGAGTATGACATCATGCGGGGCTTCCGGATTGAGCCGCCCGAGGACTTTGCGGATCTTCGCAAGCTCATCCATCAGCTCGCGTTTGTTTTGGAGCCGCCCGGCAGTGTCGACGATCAATGCATCAATGCCAGTGTCAGTTGCGGCTTTGACCGCGTCAAAAACGATGCTCGCCGGATCCCCGCCCGCGGGGCCGCGAATGATCGGCACACCCACACGCTCTGCCCATGTGGCGAGTTGTCCGATCGCAGCGGCGCGGAAAGTATCGCCTGCGGCCAGCATGATGCCATAGTCATCTTCCTGAAGCAGATGCGCGAGCTTAGCGATGGTGGTGGTTTTGCCTGACCCGTTGACGCCGATAACCAGCAATACTTGCGGGCGAGGGAAGGCTGTGATCTCAAGCGGCTTGGCCACTGGGCGCAGGATATCTGCGATTTCCTCCGCTACGGCTTCTTTCAACTCGCGCTCGCTGATTTCAAGGCCGAAACGTTTTTCACGCAAGCGCTTGCGAATGCGTGCGGCTGCCGACGGGCCGAGATCTGACATAATCAGCGCGTCTTCGACATCGTCCAGCGTCGCATCGTCCAGCTTGGCCGTGCTAACCACTGTGGTCAGGTTCTCGCTAAACCGGTCAGAGGTTTTGCGAAAGCCGCCAAACAGACGCTCGCTCCAGCTCTTTTTCGGGGCTTCCGCCTCGCTCATACGAGCATTCCTTCAATCACTTTGTCAGGCGAGATGGTGGCGATTTTCCCCGCCGCAATGCCTTGCGGCACTGAAACTCGCGCGAAGTTCGGCGCATAGCCCGTGCCGTCGCGTTCGGCGAGGACAGAAAGCTGTTTGCCCACGAGCGATTGAAGCCATTGGCTGCGCACGTCGCTTACTGCAGCGCGTAGTTCGCTCGCGCGTGCCTTGATGGCGGAACGATCCAGCTGCGGCATGCGCGCCGCGGGTGTGCCGGGGCGGGGCGAATAGGGAAAGATGTGCCCGTGCACGATGTCGCATTCACGGATGATGGAAAGGTTCGCCTGGTGGTGTTCTTCGGTTTCGGTCGGGAAACCCGCGATCAGGTCAGCGCCGATCGCGATCTCCGGCCGGCGTCGCTTGAGCTTAGCGACCAGATCCACCGCGTCATTCCGCAAATGCCTGCGTTTCATGCGCTTGAGGATCAAATCATGGCCATGCTGCAGTGAGAGATGGAGATGGGTCATCAATCGACGCTCGCTGGCGAAAAGCTCGAACAGTTGTTCGTCAATTTGGATTCCGTCGAGTGAGGACATGCGCAAGCGTTGCAGCTCTGGAAAAGCATCCAGAATCTCTCCCACCATCGCACCGAGAGGCGGCTTGTCGGGTAGATCATAGCCCCAGCTTGTCACGTCGACACCCGTCAGCACGACCTCTTGCGCGCCGAGCGCCAGATGCTGCTCGACCTCGCGTTTGACCGCATCCACGGTCATCGAACGGCTTTGCCCGCGCCCTTGCGGGATCACGCAAAAGGTACAGGCGTGGTCACATCCGTTCTGGATCGCGATAAAGGCGCGCGTGCGGGTTGGCGGTAGAGGAGGTACCTCTATCGGCACATTCCATGCGCGCGGATCAAGCTTTGCCTCGTTGGCAATCAGCCCATCTACCTCAGGCATGTCTGCGATCTGCTCGCGCTCGATATCCGCCGCGCAACCCGTGACCAACAGCCGCGCATCGGGCCGCGCCTTCCGCGCCTTGCGAATGGCCTGGCGCGTCTGACGGACCGCTTCGGAAGTTACCGCACAGCTATTGATCACCACCAGATTGTCTTCGCCGGAAAGCATACCGCGCATGCGTTCGCTTTCGGCGATATTCAGGCGGCAGCCCAATGTGATCAGTTCTGGCCCGTTCATCATTCGCCGTCCGCGTAGTCCGACCATTCAAAGCTGCCGCGAAAGCTTTCGGTGGCTGGGCCGCTCATTAGGATGCGGTTGTCATCAGTCCATTTTATTTGAAGCGCCCCTCCGGGCAATTCGACCATTACTTTGCGCTCTACCAAGCCACGCCTCATGGCACCCACTGCCGTCGCGCAAGCACCTGTGCCGCATGCTCGCGTCAAGCCGGCGCCGCGTTCCCAAACGTTTAGCTTGATCCGCTCTTTGGACTGCACTGTGGCGAGATTCACATTGACCCGCTCGGGGAATAAAGGATCATGTTCGATCTCAGGGCCGATATTGCCAAGGTCGATCGCATCCGTATCGCCGACAAAGAAAACCACATGCGGATTGCCAACATTGACGGCAATCGGGTTGCGTAGCGGCCCCCAACTGACCGGCATCGAGGCTGTATCCATTGCATAGTCGAGCGGTATCGATTGCCAATCGAAGCGAGGTTCACCCATATCGACGGTTGCGCCGCCATCAGTTGGTTCCAGCGATATGACGCCGCCGTCAGTCAAAACTTTTGTCGACACTCCATGCAACAGCGCCACGGCACGGGCGGCATTGCCGCATGCTTCCACTTCGCCGCCATCTGAATTGAATATCCGCATGCGGAAGTCCGCGTCACCCTGATCACAGTTTTCCAGCAGGATGAGTTGATCGCAGCCAATCCCCTTGCGGCGATCCGCGATCGCAGCGGCGGTGACAGCATCCAAGACAGGCAGAGCTTCTTTGCGACCATCTAGGATCACAAAGTCATTTCCGAGCCCGTGCATCTTGGTGAAATCAACTCGCATAGCGAAACGCGCTCTATGCGGCGGGCGCGTCTGCGTCCAGTATTTGTCGAGTCGGTTGCGCCTTATGCGCGGCGTTGCTCTTGCGCTGCGTCGATTTCGTCAACGGCCTCAGTAGCGGTCTTTGTCACGACCGGAGGGGTCTTCGCGAGCTTGCCGTTGTCTGCCAATCGCTCAAGCATCTGGGATCCATACTCCGGACGGCCATAGTGATATCCTTGCCCCTTTAGCTCGCCCATTTCGCGGAGCTGCGCGAGAATGTCTTCGTTCTCGATACCTTCCGCCGTGATCGGCATCTGCAACCCGTCACCCAGTGAGATGATCGCGTCGACGATCTTGCTGCTGTCCTTGTTGCGGAGCTCGCTGACAAAGCTGCGATCGATCTTGATCCGGTCAAACGGCAAGCTGCGCAATTGCGAAAGGCTGGAGTATCCGGTGCCGAAATCATCAAGGCTTACTTGAACACCCTGGTTGCGCAGGCTGGCGATCATCGATTTCAGCAGTCCCAGATTCTCATGCAGACAGGTTTCAGTGACTTCGATTTCCAAGCGGTGTGCCGGGAAATTGTTCTCAATCAACAGCTTCAGCAGCCGCTGTGAGAACCACGGATCACGCAGTTGAACTGGCGAGATATTGACGGACAGGGTCAGGCTGGAATCCCAGGCCTGAGCATCAGTGAATGCCTGAACCATCAACTGTTCGGACATCTCGGCAATGACGCCGATCTCTTCCGCAATCGGGATGAATACGTCTGGATTGACCAGGCCAAGCTCAGGCGATTTCCAGCGCGCCAGCATTTCGAACCCGACCAATTCGCCGGTCGAAATGTCAACCTGCTGCTCGTAGAACGGGACGAATTCGCCTCGTTTCAACCCGCGACGAATGCCATTCTCCAGCTCATTGCGGAAGCGTAGCTCATTCTCCATCGTAGGTTCGAACCAGAAATAGCGGTTCTTTCCGTTCTTCTTTGCCTGATACATCGCGATGTCAGCATGGTGTATCAGATTTTCGCTGTCCTCGATCCCCGCGGCCTTGCCTTTCAAATCGTGGTCAGTAGCGATGCCGATCGACATTGTCGTATCGACGCTGGACCCTTCGATCTCGACCTTGCCAGATACTTTTTCAAACAAGACGGCAATCAGCTCATCAACTTTCTCAGGGTGATCAGGCGAGTATGACATTGCGAACGCAAACTCGTCTCCACCCAGTCGCGCTACAGGTGACGTGTCCGGCACTGCATCGCGCAAGCGCTTTGCCATTACCGTCAACACCTTGTCGCCCATGCCATGGCCATTCATGTCATTGACCTGTTTGAAGTTGTCCAGATCGATCATTACAAACGCGGTGGCTTGACCGCGAGCATTGGCCATGCGGCGCAACTTCTCCGTCGCGCTCCCAATACTTCTGCGGTTCAGGCAGTTGGTCAGGGGGTCTGTTTCAGCCAGTTTGCGCGCAATTTCTTCAGCCTGCTTCCGCACCGCAATCTCGCTTGTGAGATCGCGATAACGCCGCCATCCGAAAATCATCAGCGCAATGTTGAGCAACATGGCATTGACCAGCAGATTGTCCGGCGCGGCTCCGGTGCCCATGATCGATGCGGCAACAAGCGGCAGAACCGAGCTGCCCGTCGCAACAAAAAGGGTGATCGCTGCCGCTGCAATTCCCAGCGCTACGATGTCGCGCTCGGCTTTGCCTAGCTTTTGCTGGTTGTCGTCTTCAGCCACTCTTGCGTCTTACAGGCCTTGTCGGCGCTGCCCTCAATCCCACGGACTAACTCGCATTGCCTATGACGCCGATGATTAAAAATCGGGTTAATTGTGACTTCTCATCGCAGCCGGGGTGGAAACCGAAGCGTGGCTTGCGTAGGGCTATCAAAGTTTACCAATCCCGTTTGGAGAAAGAATTTGGCACGCTATTGGCTGATGAAATCGGAACCCTTCAAATACAGTTGGGACGATCTTGTGGCCGAAAAGGAAGGCGTATGGGATGGTGTCCGCAACCATCGCGCAAAGAATAATCTGGCTGCGATGAAAGTTGGCGAGGAAGCCTTTTTCTACCACTCGCGCGAAGGGCTGGAAATTGTAGGCGTTGCGACGATTAGCTTGGAAGGCATTCTCGATCCGACAGATCCAGAAGGCAAATGGGCGGCGGTAAAGATCAAGCCCAAATCGAAGCTCAATCGGCCGGTGACGCTGAAGCAGATCAAGGCCGAGCCCAAACTGGCGGAATGCGAGCTTATCCGACTTGGGCGATTGTCAGTGGCAGAGCTGACCAAGGCAGAGTGGGACACTATCCTTGAGATGGGCGGGGGCCTGTCAGGCGAGGTTTAAAGCCCGCGTGTTACCGCTTGCGAAGCCCGCTAATCGTCGCTCCGCTTGCGGCCAATTGTTCAACGTCAATCTTGCAATGGATCATCCGTAATCCCTTGCGAGTATTCGCTTCAGTAAGAGCTTGCTTGAACTGATCGGTTGTTTCAGCCCGCGCACTCCAAGCCCCGAACGCTGCGCCGAGCGCCGCGAAATCCGGGTTGGCAAGTTCTGTTGCTGAAACGCGTTCGGGGAATTCACGCTCCTGATGCATGCGGATCGTGCCATAGGCACTATTATCTATGACCAACACGATCATGCCGCACCCATGCTGTGCGGCTGTCGCCAATTCCTGACCATTCATCAGAAAGTCACCGTCACCGGCCAACGCAACCACTGTGCGGTCGGGGTGGCGCTGCGCAGCGGCAACGGCAGCAGGGACGCCGTAGCCCATTGCGCCGGCAGTGGGGGCGAGTTGCGTCGGGAAACCCTCATACCGCCAGTAGCGGTGCCACCAGCCTGAGAAGTTACCCGCACCATTGCAGATGATGCTGTCAGACGGCAGGGTTTCGCGCATGAATGCAACCGCTTGCCCCATGTCGAGCGCGAAATCGTTCGGCTGAGGGGTGGCCCAAGCCTCCCATTCTGCGTGAGCTTCAGCGCCTGCGTCGAAAGACAGGATGGAATTGTCTTCCCACAAGGTGGCAGTTTCAGCGAATTCATCCATTGCGCAACAGATCGCGAGATCGGTGCGGTAGACACGGTGCAGTTCTTCGGGGTCTGGATGAATATGCACCAGCAATTGCTCGGCGCGATCAAGCTCCGGGAAAGTGTAACCATCAGTGGTTGCTTCACCAAGCCGCGCACCCACTGCGATCACCAGATCGGCCTGCTTTACGCGCTCAACCAGTTTCGGATTGGGGCCATAGCCCAGATTGCCCGCATAAACCGGCGATGAAGGAGAGATAGCGTCCTGACGCCGAAAAGCAGTCGCGACGGGAAGCCCGATCCGTTCAGCGAATTGCTGGAAGTGTTCGCGCGCTTTCGGATTCCAGCCCGCACCGCCGATAATCGCAATGGGGCTGGCCGCATCTGCTATCATTGCCATCAGTGTTTGCATCGCATCGGGACAGGCCCCTTGCGGCGGCCGTACGACGAACGGGCGAGGGGATGCGGAGGTCGCATCGTCCAGCATGTCCTCAGGCAGAGCCAATACAACTGGCCCCGGACGCCCCGAGATTGCGGTCGCATAGGCTCGCGAAACAAATTCCGGAATCCGGTCAGCATTGTCGATCCGCGCTGCCCATTTGCAGATCGGGCCGAAGAACGCAGGAAAATCGACTTCCTGAAATCCTTCACGTTCGTGCATGTCGCGCGCCACATCGCCCACAAACATGATCATCGGCTGCGAATCCTGATGCGCAACATGCACCCCAATGCTGGCATTGGTTGCTCCGGGACCGCGCGTTACGAAGGCGATACCGGGGCGGCCGGTCATGGCGCCATCCGCGCAAGCCATGAAACTGACACCGCCTTCTTGCCGGCAAGTGACGACATCAATGTCTTCGCGGCCATGCAGCGCATCGAGCACCTGCAGGAAGCTTTCGCCCGGAACTGTGAAAATACGGTCCGCGCCTTGTTCTGCAAGGCAATCGACCAGCAGTTTTGCTGCGTCAGGTGTTGTGCGTGTTGTCATGGTTCGCCGCTTAGCTTTGGTACGCTCAAGAGGCAATCATCCACAGCTCAGCATGAACACACATGCTTAATGTCCCGCTCTGCGACAGTCAGGATTTCTGCCGCGCACGATGGTTAGTATCGGGTTAAGACTCTGATCCATGAAGAGAGCATTGGTCCTGACCGACGAGCAAGCGCGCCACCCGTTCCGGGCAAGCCTGCCTGCTCATGTATGCAGCAATGAATATGAGGCTCCGGCTGAAGTCTTGTGGAAGCTGACCTGCGATGATGTGCGCGGCTTTGCAACTGTATATTTCTCTGTCTTTGCAGCAGTATTGGTCTTTGTCGCCTGATCAGGCAGGGCTTTGCCCTTCGTCCAGCTCTGCCTGGTGCAAACGGTGGCCCAGCCACGCCGAAACCAGACACATTCCCGAGCTGAGCAGCAATTGCTCCACCACAGGCACGCCGATTGCGCTAAGCGCCATCGCAACGAGCGACCCTGCAACCATGGATCCGGAGTTGACGATATTGTTCGCAGCGATGGTGCGTGCAGCTTGATCCGGCGCGCAGCGCGTCGTCAGGAACGCATAGAGCGGCACCACAAACATGCCGCCTGCGATTGCGATGCCTATCAAGGTGAGCATGATCAAACTTGCCAGCGGCCAGGCCAAGAACTGGGTCACGCCCATAATCTCGGTTATTTCGTAGGATTGCCATAAGCGGCACACGAAATAGAACGCGACGACAAATGCGCCCATTATGACCACGGAGATTGGTGAGTAGCGGGCCGACACCTCGCCCTTCAGCAGCGCGTTGATCGAAACCGAACCGATCGCAATTCCGACAGAGAAGATCACGAGAAACAGGCTCGCGACCTCTTTGCTTGCCATCAATGTATTCTTGGCGAGCGGAGGAAACTGGATGAACAGCACTGCGCCGATCGTCCAGAAGAAGCTGATCGCGATGATTGCGTAAAAGATCTGCCGGTCCAGCATTACATTGCGGATCAGGTTGATCGATGCACGGATGATGTGCCGGTCAAGCTTTTCCACCTTGCCTTGCGCCGGTGCGTCCGGGATCGAACGGCTGGTGAGATAGCCAAGCACGGAGGTCAGGATGATACCGCCAGCGGCCCATTCAACCGGAATCCAGCCTGCCAAAACCGTGCCCGCCAAAATCGCGATATATGTGCCAGCCTCCACCAGACCTGTCCCGGCCAACACTTCATCCTTTTTCAGATGCTGTGGCAGGATTGCGTATTTGATCGGGCCAAGGAAGGTGGATTGCACTCCTGTCAAAAGCAGAGCGAGCAACATCAGCGGGATAGCGACTGTGTCGACAGCGATCCCTTTCCAGGCCAGATAAAGCCCGGATGCGCCGATGATCATCAACCCGATTTCGCACATTTTGACTGTGCGGATGATCTTTGCCTTGTCGCGCATGTCAGCCAGCTGCCCCGCTAGCGCGGACAGGAGAAAGAATGGCAGGATGAACAGAAATGACGCGACGCCGCTGAAAATGCCTTCCGAGATCTCGTCATTATAGACGGTATAGACCACGAACAGGACCATCGCGGTCTTGTAGAGATTGTCATTGAACGCGTTGAACAGCTGTGTGCAAAACAGCGGCAGAAAACGCCTGCGACGCAGCAAATGGGTTGAAGTAGTCAAATCATCTGCCCTGTAGCTGCTCCCTATTGCGGACCCTAGGGGTGGGCGTAGCCGTGAACAAGCCTGAAACTCCGGCTTTTTCCCAAGGCACCTTCGCGCTAGGGTTGAAATCTATGCTTACTTTGCCGAACATCCTCACACTCTCGCGCATCTGTGCCGTGCCGCTATTGGCCTTTCTTTTGTGGTGGCCGGGTTGGGAGCTCGGCTATTTGCTGGCATTCGGCCTTTACAGCCTGATGGGGATTACGGACTATTTCGACGGCTACCTCGCGCGATCAAGCGGTACGGTGTCCAAGCTGGGCGTCTTTCTCGATCCGATTGCGGACAAGATTATGGTCGCGTCTGTCATTCTCGTGCTGACAGCAAAGGGCATTTTGACCGGACCATATGTGGGCGATCTGCATGTAATCGCTGGATTGATCATTCTCGTTCGTGAGATCACGGTCTCGGGCCTGCGCGAATTTCTTGGTGGTCTGCAAGTCTCCGTTCCCGTCACGAAGCTCGCCAAGTGGAAGACGACATTCCAGATAATTGCGTTGGGCGCGCTGATATTGGGGCAGGGGCTGCCGCAATGGAATGTGATGATTGTCGATGTGCTGGCGAATGTTCCGCATACGGTCGGGCTGATCACACTATGGGCTGCAGCCATTCTGACAATGATGACCGGCTGGGACTATCTGAGGGTTGGCCTTAAACATATGGATTGATGTGAATTGAGGCGGCGCGTGCATTGGTGAATGCCGCGTCAACCTATTCTCAATATTTGGGGCCTAGTCAGGCCTCATGAGCGCAACGCTTTCAACCCTGCTCGCGGCATTTCTGAAGGTCGGCTGGATTGCCTTGATCTTCAATGAGGTGCGTGGAGCAATCCTGGCTGTGCCGGTGCTTTACGGCATGTATCAGGCGGGCGGTTCGTGGATGGAGATCTGGGTTGGTTTCTGTTCGCTCGTCGGTATCGCCTTGTCAGTGGAGCTACCGCTGATCGCAGCGAGAAAGATTCAGAAGTTCGTGGACGAGAAGCTGCTCAAACCGGTTCCGGTGAACGCCTAACCCGCTCTCAGTTCCTCCGCCAACAACTCGAATTCCTCCGCACGGGGGCTATTCTTGCGCCAGATCAGCGCAATCTCCCGCTTGGCGCTCTTGTTCTTGAGCGGCCGCGCAACAACATCTGTTCCGCCCAAAATACCGGCATCCAGAGCCATCTCTGGCAGCATCGTTAGCCCCAGATCATTGTTCACCATCTGCACCAGCGTGTGCAGTGACGTGCCGATCATCGTGGCCGATGCGCGCAATTCAGGTCGATTGCAGGCGGCCAGCGCGTGTTCCTTTAGACAGTGACCATCCTCCAGCAACAGCAAGCGCCCTCCGGATGTCATGGTGTCAATCATACTCGCTGATACTGTCTCCGGCGGGTCTCTTGGATCATCCTTTGGGAACGCCACGAACAGGCGATCATCGGCAATATGCGCCATCTCCACCTCGCCGGTCGCGAAAGGCAAAGCCAGCAGCACGCAATCAACCCTGCCGTGATGCAGCGATTCGACAGCGTCCTGGCTCGTTTCTTCGCGCAGCAGAAGTTTTAGCTCAGGGCGTTCGCTGCGCAGGCGCGGCAGGATCTTTGGCAGCATGAAGGGCGCGATTGTGGGGATCACGCTCATCCGGATGGTTCCCGTCAACGGCTTTCCCGATGCCTGCACCAGATCAGACAATTCCTCTGCTTCGCGCAGCAGCCTGTGTGCCTTGGCCACCACCTGCTCTCCCAAAGCAGTAAAACGCACCACCCGGCGACTGCGCTCGACCAGCGTTACCCCAAGCAAGGATTCCAGCTCGCGCAATCCGGCCGACAAGGTTGATTGAGATACGAAACAGCTTTCCGCCGAGCGCCCGAAATGCCCGTGCTCGTGCAGCGCGACCAGATATTGCAGCTGCTTGATGGTGGGGAGGTAAGTTGACATCGCTAAGCCCTTAGCCCGCCGCCGCACGGTCGCAAAGCCCTACAGGATGGAACGCATGGAACACTGTCCAAGGGCGGAAAACGCCATTGTGTGAATGCGCGGGTGCTGAGTGTGACCCTGTGGCGGGTGCGGAGAGGAATTGGCGGGCGGGCATGACACGGTGTCTAGCCCTAAATGCAGCAAGTAGGAAAACAAACCAGTACCTTATTCAGCCCCGCATCCGCGCTGATAAACGGTGTTGATCAATATCCGCAAATGGGTCGTTAGCGGACATTCGTCGATTTCCAGCGAAGCACGTCGTCAGCAGGGTGGAAAGCCCGGCCTCCGCTGGCAATGATAATTGAGGTGCGCCCTCACTCAGCCGCGAGCGATTCTTCCATCGCTGCTTGCATATCGTCGATATGCGTCATGGTGAGTTTGCCGTCCTTCACGGCGAAAGCGAGCTTACCTTCCACCAGTTCGAGAGCGTCACGGCCGAAAACGTCATATCGCCACCCATTCAATACAGGCAGTTCGCGGATTCCAGCGGCCAGCGCCTCCATCTCGTCAGCTTTTGTCAGCAATCGCGCCGCGACATCAATTTCTCGCGCGCGAATCTTGAGCAGCAGCTTGAGCAAATCGGCAACCAGGGCTCCCTCTTTGCCAAGCGGCGCGCCGCGCTTCATCTTCTCGGGCATTTCGTCTTTGTCGAGCGGTCCGGCCTTCTCGATCACCTTCATCAATCGCTTGCCGATGTCGTTTTCCCGCCATGCCGCCGACAGCCCGCGAACCTTCGCAAGGTCTTTCTGCTGCTTGGGCGGATGGCTTGCGATGTCTGCCATTGTTTCGTCGCGCATGATGCGACCGCGCGGGATGTTCTTGTGTTGCGCTTCGCTTTCGCGCCATGCGGCGAGCGCTTTCAACCGCCCGAGTACCTGCGGATTGCGGCCTTGCGAACGAATCCGGCGCCATGCCAGGTCGGGGTCTGTGACGTAGTTGGAAACCTCCGCGAGCTTTTCCATTTCCGCGTCGAGCCACGCGCCGCGACCTGTTTTCACAAGTTTCTTCAGAATCTCGGGGAAGATTTCCGAGAGATGTGTGACATCCCCGATCGCGTACTCGATCTGACGGTCGGTCAGCGGGCGGCGGCTCCAGTCGGTAAAGCGCGCGCCCTTATCAATCGTAATGCTGAGCCAGCTTTCGACCAGATTGGCATAGCCGATTTGTTCGCTCTGACTGATCGCCATCATGGCGATTTGAGTGTCGAATATGGGATGCGGGGTCTTGCCGGTCAGATTGACGATGATCTCGACATCCTGCCCGCCGGCATGGAAGACTTTCAGAATGTCCTCATTCTCGGTCAGCAGATCCAGCAGCGGCTGCAAGTCGATGCCATCGGCCAAGGGATCGATCGCAGCGGCCTCTTTGTCATTCGCGATCTGGACCAGGCAAAGCTCGGGCCAATAGGTGTTCTCGCGCATGAATTCGGTATCGACGGTAACAAATTCGGATTTAGAAAGACGCTCGCATAAGTCTGCCAAAGCGTCGGTTGTGGTAATCAGATCATGTATTTTCATGCATCATTTCTTTTCGTTGAGCGGAGTACCGCTCTCGGACACTTAGTCCAGTTAGTGAGGTCAGCCTTGACAAAAGCACCCTCATCCCCTGTTAGCGCGCGCTTGAAACCGCTAGAGGTCATCGTGCTTATTCTTTGCGCGCGCCCTTAGCCGCATACACCCGAACAGGACAAGGTTTTAGATGCACGCCTATCGTACCCACAACTGCGCACAGCTTTCCGCGGAAAATGTTGGCGATTCAGTCCGTTTATCGGGCTGGATCCACCGTAAACGCGATCATGGCGGGGTTTTGTTTATCGACCTGCGCGATCATTACGGCATGACGCAGATCGTAGCGGACGAAGATTCGCCTGCACTTTCGGTGCTTGAAAAGCTTCGTCTCGAATCGGTTGTGACGATCGACGGCGAGGTGAAGGCCCGTACTCCAGAGACGGTCAATAAAGACCTGCCTACCGGAGCGATTGAAGTGTTTGCGCGTTCGATCACCGTGCAGAGCGCATCTGAAGAATTGCCTATGCCGGTAGCCGGCGAGCAGGAATATCCGGAAGACGTCCGCCTGAAATACCGTTTCCTCGATCTGCGCCGTGAAACGCTGCACACAAACCTGATGAAACGCACGCGGATTGTGGCTGACCTGCGCCAGCGGATGAACGCGATCGGCTTTAATGAATTTTCGACTCCGATCCTGACCGCATCTTCGCCAGAGGGCGCGCGTGACTTCCTGGTGCCCAGCCGAATCCACGCGGGCAAATTCTACGCGCTGCCCCAGGCGCCGCAGATCTACAAGCAGCTGCTGATGGTCTCTGGCTTCGACCGCTATTTCCAGATCGCACCGTGTTTCCGCGATGAAGATCCGCGTGCTGACCGCCTGCCGGGCGAATTCTACCAGCTCGATCTGGAAATGAGCTTCGTCACTCAGGAAGAGGTGTGGGATACTATGGAGCCGGTGATCGCTGGCACATTCGAAACTTTCGCTGAGGGCAAGCACGTCACGCCAGCAGGCGAATTTCCGCGTATTCCTTATGCCGAAGCGATGCTCAAATACGGCACGGACAAGCCCGATTTGCGCAATCCGCTGATCATCAGCGATGTGACCAGCCACTTCGAAAAGTCCGGCTTTGGCCTGTTCGAAAAGATCGTGGGCGGCGGTGGCCGCGTCCGTGTGATCCCTGCGCCGAACACGCATGAGAAGAGCCGCAAGTTCTTCGACGATATGAACGATTGGGCACGCAAGGAAGGCTTTGCCGGCTTGGGCTATGTAACGCGCAAAGGCGGCGAATTTGGTGGGCCGATTGCCAAGAACCACGGGCCTGAGCGCATGGCCGAGCTCTATGCAGAGCTGGGTCTGGGTGAAAATGACGGTCTGTTCTTCGCTGCTGGCAAGGAAGCCGATGCGGCTAAACTGGCCGGGGCAGCGCGTACCCGCGTTGGCGAAATTCTTGAGCTGATCGACACAAATCGTTTTGCATTCGCATGGATCGTCGATTTCCCGTTCTACGAATATGACGAAGACGAGAAGAAGGTCGATTTCAGCCACAACCCGTTCTCTATGCCGCAAGGCGGGATGGAAGCGCTCGAAACGCAGGACCCGCTGACCATCAAGGCTTACCAGTATGATCTGGTCTGCAACGGCTTTGAACTCGCATCGGGCTCTATCCGTAACCACAAGCCTGAAACCATGGTGAAGGCGTTTGAATTGGTGGGCCTTTCACAGGCAGACGTCGAGCGCGATTTTGGCGGTATGTACCGCGCGTTCCAGTATGGCGCGCCGCCGCATGGCGGGATGGCTGCGGGCGTCGATCGGATCGTGATGCTGCTTTGCGGCGCGCAGAATTTGCGCGAGATCACGCTGTTCCCGATGAACCAGAAGGCGGAAGACCTGCTGATGGGTGCGCCAAGCCCCGCAGAACCGAAGTCGCTGCGTGAATTGCATTTGCGTGTGATTGAGCCGCCCAAGGAACAGAAATAAGCGATCCACAGCCCACTTGTTCAGCTTAGGTTTTATTTATCTGAATAAAATCACCTCTTCGACCTTCTAAGGGGAAGAGTGATGGCGTTTTCGAAATGGGTTCTCTCGCTGGCGGCGGCCTGTGCTGTGTCAAGCGGTGCAGTGCGGGCAGAGCAGCTGGCCGTTGAGGGCGTGTATGCAGCGCGAACTGATGGCGGGCGTGGCGTGACGCAGATATCCATCGAGCCAATTCGCGGCCGTGAAGGTATCGCATTGGAAAACGCGCTTGCGGATCAACTTGGCTCGGCGCGAATCTATGGCGAGCAATACTTTCGCATTGTGCCTTCGTCTTTCGACAATGAAGGATCAGAACCCGGCCATGCAGAGCTGCGCGGCTTTGCCAATTCACGCGTTTACGACGCTTCGGATGGAGAGATTGAGCGCACCCGCTGTGTGCGCAAGATCAAACATGAAGTCGGCGAGAAAGAGTGCGTAGAAAGCGTCACGGACGTCTATGAGTGCCGACGCCTACATGTCGAGTTCCGGCCTGATGTAGCACTGTTCTCAGATGAGGGCGCGCTTTATCAGCGTCAGGATAGCTTCGTAAATTCAGAACGTTACTGCGCGGATAGCTCCTATATCCCATCAGCCGAAGCGATAATCGAACCGATGATATCGCGCTTTGCGCGGGCAGTGCGACTGGACCTTGCGCCGAAGCAGCGTTTTGACCGGATTCGCATCCTGGAAAGCCGCAGCGGGCTGGAGCGCGGTGATCGCCGAGCTTTCAAGAATGCCATCAAGCTGACCAAGACCGATCCGGTCGGCGCATGCATCGCGTTTGAAGAGATCCTCTCTCGCAATCCATACCAGCGTTCCGCGCTCTACAATGCTGCTCTTTGCCGCGAGGCGGACGGCCAGCTGGAACTCGCCGCTGAAGCGTATGGTCAATTGATGCTTGCATCCGACAAAGACCGTTTTCGCAACGGGATGGCACGTGTGGACAGTCGGTTTCTGGCGCGCGAACAATTGGCATCGCTAAGTCTGCCAGCGGTCGCGCTAGCCTCTGCAAGCCCGCAAGATGCGTCAATTGAATAGCTATGCCTGTTTGACAGGTCGGCCTAGTCCCACCATCTATTGCGAACAGCCCTTGCGCTATTCAGCGCTGTTCATTAGGGCGAAAGCCAATTCTAAACCCCATAAGCAGAGGGATCACTATGAGCGATACTGCCGACCGCGTGCAGAAAATTGTTGTCGAGCATCTTGGCGTCGAAGGCGACAAGGTTACTCAGGAAGCCAGCTTCATTGACGATCTGGGCGCAGACAGCCTGGACATCGTTGAACTGGTTATGGCGTTCGAAGAAGAATTCGGCGTTGAAATCCCTGACGACGCTGCTGAGAAAATCAGCACCGTTGGTGACGCAACCAAATTCATCGAAGACAACAAGGGCTAAGGCCTTTTCGTCTTTGCCCCGCCACGGCGCGGCTTTGGCCACGTTTTAGCGGGTTATTGACAGGCTCGGCCCCCTAGGGGTTGAGCCTGTTGCTATCTGGTCTACTGAATTGTCAGCGTTTCGCTGAAGTACGGAGAATTCGATGCGTCGTGTCGTCGTTACCGGTCTTGGCCTCATTACCCCATTGGGCGGCGATGTGGAGACCAGCTGGAGCAATCTCATCGCTGGCAAGAGCGGGGCGGGGCCGATTACGCGTTTCGATGCGTCTGACCAGAAGTGCCAGATCGCCTGCGAAGTGAAGCCGGCGGATCATCCGGACGGTTTCGATCCGAACAAACGCGTTGATCACAAGGTCCAGCGTCAGGTCGATCCTTTCATCGTTTATGGGATCGATGCAGCAGGACAGGCGCTGGAAGATGCAGGCCTGACCGAGATGGATGACGATCTCAAGATACGCACCGGCTGCTCGATCGGTTCAGGCATCGGTGGATTGCCGGGTATTGAAAGCGAATCGATCGTCCTGAAAGAACGCGGCCCAGGCCGTGTGAGCCCGCACTTTGTCCATGGACGCTTGATCAACCTGATCAGCGGGCAGGTTTCGATCAAATACGGGCTGATGGGCCCGAACCACGCGGTGGTGACCGCCTGTTCAACCGGCGCTCACTCGATTGGCGACGCAGCCCGCATGATCAAAGATGGCGATGCCGATATTATGCTGGCCGGCGGCGCGGAAAGCACGATCAATCCGCTGGGTGTTGCAGGTTTTGCGCAAGCACGCGCACTCAACATGAGCATGAATGACCGCCCGACCGAGGCGAGCCGCCCATACGACAAGGATCGCGATGGGTTTGTGATGGGCGAAGGCGCGGGTGTGGTTGTGCTCGAAGAGTATGAACACGCCAAGGCGCGCGGCGCGAAGATCTACGCCGAAGTGGTCGGCTATGGCCTTTCGGGTGATGCCTATCACGTCACAGCACCGCACCCAGAGGGCAAGGGCGCGCAGCTCGCGATGGAAATGGCATTGCGCAAGGCTGGCCTTACCTCGGCAGACATCGATTACGTCAATGCGCATGGCACATCGACCATGGCCGATACGATTGAGTTGGGCGCGGTGAAACGCGTATTGGGCGATGATCTGGGCGGAGCATCGATGAGCTCGACCAAGTCGGCCATCGGTCACCTGCTGGGCGGTGCAGGCGCTGTTGAAGCGGTATTCTGTATCCTTGCGATCCGCGACCAGATTGTGCCACCGACGCTCAATCTGGACAATCCGGATGAAGGCACCGAAGGTGTAGACTTGGTCCCGCATCAAGCGAAAAAGCGTCAGGTGCGTGCAGCGCTGAATAACAGCTTCGGCTTTGGCGGTACTAACGCGTCGCTGATTATGAAGCAGGTAGAGGACTGACGTGAAAAAGCTCGGCTGCCTTGTTGCGGCCCTGATGGCGCTTTTGATCGCAGGATGGCTCGTCATCGGTTCTGTCATGGGCGAAGCGACCATTGAAGAAGACACGGTGTTTGCGATTCCGGCTGGATCCTCGCTGACTGCGGTCGCGAACAGGATGGAGGAGCAAGGCTTGATCAGCTCAGCTGATGGTTTCTTGTTGAATGCCAAACTGTTTGGTGGCGGCGACGCAATCCAGGCAGGTGAATTCGAACTTACCGCTGATATGAGTCAGGCGGACATCCTCCGCGCGTTCCAGAACGGCGATGTGATCCGGCGCTTCATCACAATTCCGGAAGGCATGCCCTCGATCATGGTGTTCGAGCGGTTGATGGCGCACGAACTTCTGACCGGAGAGATTGAAATCCCGCCTGAGGGATCGGTGCTGCCTGACACTTATGATTTCGAGCGCGGCGAAGCGCGTTCGGCCGTGTTGGCACGGATGCAAAGCGCAATGACTGACTATCTCGACCAGGCGTGGGAAGAGCGCAGCGCCGATGCCGCAGTTACATCGAAAGCTGAAGCGGTGATCCTTGCCTCGATCATCGAGAAGGAAACGCAGGCGAAAGATGAACTCGGCAAGGTATCGGGCGTTATGTCCAATCGTATTCGGATCGGCATGCAATTGGGCGCTGATGCGACGACGATCTATCCGATTACCAAAGGAAAACCGCTGGGCCGCATGATTCGGGTATCCGAGCTGCGCGATCCCAATCCTTACAACACGCGGGCGATTTTCGGCCTTCCAATTGGCCCCATCACCAATCCGAGCCGGGCTGCAATCAAGGCCGCGCTCAATCCCGAAGAAACGAGTGCGCTGTTTTATGTGGCAGATGGCAGCGGCGGTCACGTTTTTGCGGACACATTGGAAGAGCATAATCGCAACGTGGCCAAATGGCGGCGCTTTCGCGAAGAGAACGGGATCTAGGGTGCGCTAGGCGCAAGGTTTATGTCGCAACCGTTCATTGTCACCGCCGCCTTGCCGCAAGATATTCAAAGCTGGGCTGAGGGCCTGCGCCGCGCGCACTATCCCGCACATCGCAACAAGCTCCATGCCCATGTCACCATGTTTCACTCGTTCGCGCCGTCCCTGTTCGAAGAACTGAAGGATTTTCTACCTCGAGTTGTGGCGGAGTTTGCGCCACCCCTTGGCCGCGTGACCGGCGTAATGGATCTGGGGAAGGGGACTGCGATCGCTCTCCAGAGCGAGGAATTGCTGGAAATCCGTGCATTCATTGCTGAGCATTTCCATGGCGCGCTGACTGCTCAGGATCTGTATGAACCACGGCCGCATATCACGATCCAGAACAAGGTCAGCAAGGAAGAAGCGCGGGCTCTTCAAGCCGAATTGAAGGCGCAGATCGAGCCGCGCAGCTTCCACTTTCCCGCGATTGAGCTGCACATCTATCGTGGCGGTCCATGGGATGCAGTCAAACGCTGCGCATTTCGCGGGCAATAGCGGTTGACCAAGGGCGACACGCGCCCTAAATGCGCCGCCTGCCGAGCGGTTGATTTCGTTTCCGGCATGCCTTTCGGGGCGGAGTAGCTCAGGTGGTTAGAGCAGTGGAATCATAATCCATGTGTCGGGGGTTCGAGTCCCTCCTCCGCTACCATTCCCACTGCCGAAGTCTCATGCGTATGAGTGTGCGCAGCAGTCTCAAAATATTTCAAGCGAATTGATCGCGGCAATGCTTGCAGGGTTCGCATTGCTGAACAGATGTCATGGCTTCTCAATATTTCGCGTGGTTGCGGCGCTTAGCCCTAGACAGATTTGTCGCTTAGCCACCAACCCGCTATCGATAGTGGCCTGACTGTTG
>Ga0255776_10000458_pt1 | contig 46932 bp, 41 predicted proteins | sample 071ome_19_FD_179974 | JGI IMG/M metagenome (GOLD analysis project Ga0255776, IMG submission 179974) | Coastal salt marsh microbial communities from the Groves Creek Marsh, Skidaway Island, Georgia - 071413AT metaG (version 2) | ecosystem: Environmental > Aquatic > Marine > Intertidal zone >... | reverse complement strand
CGTTCGTTCCGTGATCCGAGGTAGATCTCGTCTCCGTCTCGAAACACGATGCAGCGAAAGCCGTCCCATTTCGGCTCGAAGGCCAGGTCGCCGTCTTCGGGGATGCCTGCGACAGCCTTGGCCAGCATCGGCTTGACTGGCGGCACGACCGGCAGGTTCAGCGCAGGGGTCACGGCGACGGCTCCCGAGCCTGACGAGTGGCGGGCGTATCCATGGATGCAACCTAGAGCTGGCGGTGGGTCGGCGCCGCCTGTTTGCTCCTCGCATGGACGGCCGACGACGATGTCGTCATGAGCGACGAGATCCACCCTTTCACCGTCCATGTGTCCGACGACGAGATCGCCGACCTGCGCGAACGGCTTGCCCGGACCCGCTGGCCCGAAGCCGAACCGGTCGACGACTGGACCCAGGGCATCCCGCTGTCGTACGTGCAGGAACTCTGCGCGTACTGGGCGACGGAGTACGACTGGCGCCGGTTCGAGGCTGCGGTCAATGCGTACGACAACTTCATCACCGAGATCGACGGGGTCGACATCCACTTCATGCATGTGCGTTCACCTCATGCGGAGGCCACGCCGATGGTCCTCACCCACGGCTGGCCCGGCTCGGTCGCCGAATTCATGGCCGTGCTCGACCCGCTCACCAACCCGACCGAACACGGGGGCACGGCCGACGATGCGTTTCATCTCGTCGTCCCGTCGCTGCCCGGCTACGGCTGGAGCGGGAAGCCCACGACACCCGGTCACGGAGTGGACTGGATCGCCACCGCGTGGGACACGCTCATGGGTCGACTCGGGTACGAGACCTACGTTGCGCAAGGCGGTGACTGGGGTGGTGCCGTCACCACCGCCATCGGTGCGCAGGCGCTGGGCCGGGTCCAGGCGATCCACACCAACATGCCCATCGCCCGTCCCGACCCGAACAACATGGACGATCTCGACGAGACCGAGCACGCAGCACTTGCGGCGATGACCTACTACAACGACTGGGATTCGGGGTACAGCAAGCAACAGTCGACCCGACCCCAGACGCTGGGGTACGGCCTCGTCGACTCGCCGGCCGGGCAGGCGGCGTGGATCGCCGAAAAGATGTGGGCCTGGACCGACAACGACGGTCACCCCGAGTCGGCGCTCACCCGTGACCAGATCCTCGACAACATCTCGATCTACTGGTTCAACGCTGCAGCGGCCTCGTCGGGCCGTCTGTACTGGGAGAGCTTCGCCAAGTTCGGGGCCGGCACGGTCGAGATCCCGACGGGGTGTTCGTTGTTCCCCAACGAGATCATCAAATCGTCACGGCGCTGGGCAGCGGGTCGCTACCTCGACATCCGGTACTGGAACGAACTCGATGCTGGGGGCCACTTCGCGGCGTGGGAGGTACCCGACGTCTTCGTCGACGAGCTCCGTGCTGCGTTCCGCACGCTGCTCTGACGGGCCGCAGTCGGCGGTCGGGCCCATGCGACTGCGGTCCCGGCCACTCGCCGCTCACTGCGGTCGCATCACCAGGTCTTCGATCCGGAGATCACTGCCGTAGCTGGCGAGGAACGCAGCCGGATCGGGGACGGGCACCAGCTCCTGTGTTCTGCGCCGGCAGTGGTGGATGGTGTAGCGGCGGTCGATCCAGCCCTGCAGGTAGTCCAGCGCTTCGATGCCCGACACTCGGTGCAGCATCTCCGGTGAGAACTCGCTGATCACCGTTGGCCGGAGGTCGCTGAGAATCCGTTCGGCTCCATCGAACACCAACGCCTCAGCACCCTCGACGTCGACCTTGATCAGATCGACGGGACCGGAGACGAGCTCGTCGAGTTGCGCCACTGCCACGACCATCGCTGTCGGATCGAGGACGGCGTCGTCCGCTCCTGTGATGAAGCCGCCGTTGGAACCGAGTGCGGTCCGGATCACCGCATGCCCGCGTGCCGGCCCGCAGGCGACCGGGTGCAGTTCGATCTGGTCGTAGCGGTTGCGCGCCACACTGGTGAGCAGCAGCCGACAGTTCTCGCTGTTCGGTTCGACGCTCACCACCCGACCCAGCGGGCCGACCAGGCCAGCTGCGAGAATCGAATACAGGCCGACGTTCGCACCGACATCGACGAAGGTCATCCCCGGTTGCAGAAAGCTGCGCACGAACGCGACCAGATGCGGCTCGTAGGTCCCCTCGGCGATCGGTTGGCTCACCGAGAGGTCGGCTGTGTCGATCACCAGCGTTGCGCCGTCGACTCCGACCTCGGCGATGTCGGTGGGTCGGAAGCGGATCGTGAATGGGGTGGGCGCATGGTGGTGATCGAAGGCGGCGACGATCCGGCGCCAGGCTCCAACCGGGTCGGCTGGATCGGCACTCCCGACGGTCTCGACGAGCGTCTCGAGTTGTTCGGCAGTGGGCTTCACCCCGTAGATCGTCACAAATGCCTGGACATGATCGCGGACCGGTTCGGTCCCGGACACTGTCGCGAAGGCCGAGCCGAGCACACGACGCACGAGGAGGCGACGCAAACGGCGTCTCAGCCCGGTACTCAGGCGTCGGAGCAACGTCACCGGTCGAGCGTACGCTGACCGCATGCCGGAAATCCGCTTTGCTGCTGACACACATCCCGAACTGGTCCGTCAGGTTCGGGTGTGGCTCGAGTCGACAACGGCGGAGCGCAGTGTTGCCGACGTTGTCGAGGCGAGTGCCGAACTCACGAAGGATGCGCTCCGCCTGATCGCCGGTGCCGCCCCGGCCCCGATCGCCCAGTCCGACCTGGTTGCCGAGCTGACGAAGCTCGGCCATCAGGCAACCGACGCCGCACGCGACGCCACACTGGCCGGGCTCGACGGCCTTGCAGCAGTCACCGATGGTCGCCTCGTCAAGAAGGTCGGTGAAGAGGGAGCCAAGGCGGCCTACGAGATGAACCAGGCGACTGCTCGGCAGATCCTGCAGAGCCTGTTCGGTCGGCGCCCGCAGGGCGACGGGGCCTAGTCGGTCTCCGTCGGTGCCGTGGCCGGTAGCATCGATGCTTTCCACCAGGGAGGACGCATGGCCGACGTAGCGATCGGACGTGGCAAAAGCGCCCGGCAGGCCTTCGAACTCGACGACATCGTGCTCGTACCGAGCCGTCGAGTCCGCGACCGCAGCGACGTCGATCTCTCGTGGAAGATCGACGCGTATCGATTCGGTCTGCCGGTCATGGCGGTCGACGGTTCCGGCACCGACGGCGTCTTGCCGGTGATCGATTTCGAAGCGTTGATCGGCGATGCCGAGCCCGATGCAGGCGCGTTGCGTGCCGCTGTCGCCGAGGCTCGTGGCGACGGTCGGGTGGCAGTCAGCGTCTCACCCGCTCGGGCACCGGAACTGGTTCCGATGGCGGTGAAGGCCGAAGCCGAACTCGTTGTCATTCGTGGTGACATCGTTTCGGCCGACCGTGTGTCGTCGGAAGGCGACAGTGATCTCCGCTCCCTCATCCGGTCGACCGATGCTCCCGTCATCGTCGGTGGGTGTGTCAGCTACACCTCGGCCAAGCACCTGATGCGCACCGGTGCCGCAGGCATTCTCATCGGTGGCGGTCTTCCTGATCTCGGGATGGACGTGCCGCTCGCAACCGCCATCGCCGATGCCCGAGCGGCGCGGCTCCGCCATCTCGACGAGACCGGCGTCTATTGCCACATCATCGCCATGGGACCGACGAACGGGGTCGACGCTGCCAAGGCGATCGCGATCGGCGCCGATGCCGTCATGATCGACGGTGATGTCTCGGGCTATGCCGACGCGCTTCGTTCCACCATGGCGCTCTGCGGCTACACCGATGTGAAGTCGTTCCAGAAGGCCGAGGTCGTCGTTCGGTGAGCACGCCTCCTGCACCTGGCACGGACGGCGGTTTCGACAGGGTGTTGGTTGTCGATTTCGGCGCCCAGTACGCCCAGCTGATTGCACGGCGAGTGCGCGAGGCCAACGTCTACAGCGAGATCGTGGCGCCGACGATCAGTGCTGCCGAGATCGAGGCCAAAGCCCCGGCTGGCATCATCTTCAGTGGCGGTCCCGACTCGGTGCACGCCGAGGGTGCGATTGCGATCGACCCCGGTGTGTATGAACTCGGTGTGCCGATCCTCGGTATCTGTTACGGCGCCCAGCTGATTGCCCAGCAGAACGGCGGAACGGTGGGGCGCACCGATCGCGGCGAGTACGGCCGCACCGTCCTGCGACTCGCCGGCGACGGCGGCACGCTGCTCGGCGATACGCCGGCCGAGCAGAACGTGTGGATGTCGCACTTCGATGCGATCACCGTCGCGCCCGACGGGGTCACCGCCACTGCGTCGACCCCCGATGCACCGATCGCTGCGTTCGAGTCGACGGAGCGGGGACTGTACGGCGTGCAATTCCATCCGGAGGTGATGCACACCGAGCACGGTCAGCACGTGATCGAGCGGTTCCTGCGAGCCGGTTGCGGGACGGCAGGCGATTGGACGATGGCATCCATCATCGATACGTCGGTCGGCCAGATCCGTGCTCAGGTCGGCGACAAGCAGGTCATCTGTGCGTTGTCGGGAGGTGTCGATTCTGCCGTCGCAGCGGCGCTCGTGCACAAGGCGATCGGCGACCAGCTCACCTGTGTCCATGTCGACACGGGTCTGATGCGGCTCGACGAGGCCGACCAAGTCATCGAAACGTTCGAACGCAACTTCGGTGTACGGCTGATCTTCGTCGACGCATCCGAGCGGTTCTTCACTGCATTGGCTGGTGTCACCGAACCCGAAGCGAAACGCAAAGCGATCGGCGAGCTCTTCATCCGGGTGTTCGAAGACGCCAAGGCCGAAGCGGCCGCTGCCGGTGGTGCCCACGCCGAGTTCCTCGTACAGGGCACGCTCTACCCCGATGTGATCGAGTCGGGCAGCGAACACGCCTCGACCATCAAGAGCCACCACAACGTCGGCGGTCTCCCCGACGACATGGAATTCGAACTGATCGAACCGCTGCGAAGCCTCTTCAAGGATGAGGTTCGCATGGTCGGCTCGGAGCTCGGGCTGCCCGACGAGATCGTGCAACGCCAGCCGTTCCCCGGTCCGGGGTTGGGTGTGCGGATCATCGGTGAGGTCACCCCCGACAAGGTCGAGACGTTGCAGCACGCCGACTTCATCGTTCGCGAAGAGCTTGCCAAGGCGGGTCTCGAGCGTGAGATCTGGCAGTCGTTCGCCGTGCTTCCCGACATTCGCAGCGTCGGCGTCATGGGCGACGAACGCACCTACGGTCGCCCGATCATCATCCGTGCGGTCACCAGCGAGGATGCGATGACCGCCGACTGGGCCCGTATCCCGTACGAGACCCTCGAGGCGATGAGCAGCCGCATCATCAACGAGGTGTCCGGGGTCAACCGGGTCGCCTACGACATCACCTCGAAACCCCCCGGCACGATCGAGTGGGAGTGAACCAGGTCCTCGCCGCAGCTGCCTATCAGCGGGCGGCCGCGTTCTTCGGTGAGACGATTGCGAGCCTGTCGGACGACGAGTGGGACCGTCGCACCCATCCGGATGACTGGACGGCGGTCACGAGCACAGCGTGGGTTGTCGTCGGTGACTCCCAGCTCGCCGTGGCTGCACGGGGCGAGGCGTTGGCGCAGGTCGGTGAGTTCGATGCCGCCATCCTCGGCGGGAATCCGGTTGCTGCATGGCGCGGTACGGCGGTTGCCGCCATCACTGCGTTGCAGGACATCGATCCGGCGACCGTCGTCGTTCCGCACCCGGACGGCCACGTGTTGTTGAGCGACCTGCTCGCGCAACGGGTGAGCGAGAATCTGGTTCGGGCCTGGGACATCGGTTGTGCAGTCGGTCGCCCGGTCGAGATCCCCGAGGACCTTGCCGAGGCCTGCCTCGACTTTTGGGCCGACCACGCCGATGCCGTGTTGGCCGGTGGGATTCTGCCCGATACGCCGGTGGAGCCGGCTGCCGACGCCACCGTCGTCGAGCGCTTTCTGGGCCTGATGGGCCGCCGTAGCTGATCCCGTTCATCGAACGTTCAGACAATGACCCGGAAGGGTTTACACAACGCGCCCCGGACCGAAATTTGGGCTTTCTACGGTTCGAGGCATGCATGAAACCCACCCTCCAAGAGCACGTCTGCTCGCATTCATCCTCCTGACCGTCGTTGCACTGTTCGCTGCTGCGTGCGGCGACAGCGGTACTGAGAACGGAAGCACCGACAGCGGTGCAGAAGGCAGTGACAGCGACGCTGCCGCCTCCGATTCGGCTGGCGGTACCGCCGACACAGCCGGCAGCGAACTCGAGGGTTCGTTCCTCGTGTCGGGTTCGTCGACCGTCTACCCGATCGTGCTCGAGCAAGCCGAGGCGTTCGGTGCGGCCAACGGCGGTGTTGCGATCTCCGTGGAAGGACCGGGGTCCGGTGACGGGGCCCAGAAGTTCTGCAACGGCGAAGTACCGATCGCCAATGCGTCCCGGCTCTACAAGGACGAAGAACTCGAGATCTGTGAAGCCAACGGCATCGAGTTCATCGAGATCCGGCGGGGAATCGATGGCATCTCCGTCATCACCTCCCCGGAGAACGACGCCGTCGAGTGCATCAGCTTCAACCAGCTGTACTCGCTGATCTCCGAAGAAGCCACCGGCAACGAGAGCTGGGTCGACGGCAACAGCCTGCTCGCCGACATGGGTGCCGCCGACGCCGGGTTTCCCGACGCCCCGCTCGACGTGTTCGGCCCCGGCGAAGAGTCCGGCACCTTCGATTCGTTCGGCGAGATCGTGATCGAGGCGGTGGCGAAGGGCAAGACCGGCCTCGACCCCGACGCCCGCGAGTTCGTCAAGACGATCCGGCCCGACTACACGTCGAGCCCTGATGACAACATCATCGTCGAAGGCATCTCGTCGAGTCGCTCCAGCATCGGTTGGGTCGGCTTTGCGTTCGCCAAAGAAGCCGAAGCGGCCGGTCAGGCCAAACTCCTCCCCGTCAGCAAGGACGACGGCGGCGAGTGCGTCGTTCCGAGCCCCGAGACCATTGCGTCGGCCGAGTTTCCGATTGCCCGGTACCTCTACACCTACGTCAACGCCGACGCCGCAGCCAACGCCCCTGCTGTGGTCGCCTTCGTCGACTACATGATGAGCGATGCGGGTCTGGCGTCGGTCACCAGCGCCGGTTACATCGATCTGTCGGACGTCGATCAGAACCTGGCCCAAGCCATCTGGAAGAACCGCACCACCGGCCGCAGCTGGGGCTGATCACCCGTCGCCATCGGCGCCGACATCGAATCCCCTCCTCGCAACGGCCCCGGCACACGCCCGGGGCCGTTCGTCGTCGCTGCGCCCGGCAGCTCAGTCGTCGATGTCGACGGTGCCGTCTTCTTCGTAGCCCTGATGCTGGAGCGGTTCGGTGGCGGTCGTGACAACCCCGGCGATGTTGGCGACAATGCGCTTCCAGTAGCGATACAGAATCGCTCGCGGCACGACCTCCCGACCCGGCTCCTCGGAATGCATCAGCTCGCGGATGTGGTCCTGCAACTCGATCTGCAGGGCGTTGGCCCGAGTGCGAAGCTCGGTCGCCCCCGCCTCGTCGCCCACGGCAATGATGTCGGCCGCTTGCCCGAGCATCTCGCTGATCGTGCGGCGGTACCCCACCAGCGTGTCCAGGTCGGGCGCATCGCGCAGATCGGCCCCGTCCTCGGCCAGATACAGGATGTTCTTGCTCTGGTCGCCGATGCGTTCGATCTTCTTGATCAGCAGGATCAGGCCGAGCACCTCGCCGATGTCGCTGCTGCCCTGCACGCTCACGTGCACCACGAGTTGGCCCCGCAGGTCCTGTTCGGCCTTGTTGATGCGTTCGTCGGTGCGGCGCACGTCGTCGGCGACCACGTCGATGGTGGCCCCACTCAGCAGCGCAGTCGACGCCAGGTCGAAGCTGTGGCGGGCATCGGACACCATCGACACGGTCCGAGCCGTGATCTGATCGAGGCTGTTCTCGCCATCGCCGCGGCGGAAAAAGGTCATGACCATGAGGTCGCTCCTTGTATGGATGAGATCAGTTTCGCGTTCATCATCGGAAGATCACCACACCGATCAGCGGGATCACGATGAACAGGGTGACGACATACGCAACGGCCATCGTGTGACGCTCGACCGCGAGTTCGGCCATGCGCTCGGCGGCCCGAAGGGGAATCATTCGGATCCGGGGCATCGGGTACAGGATCGCAATGCCGGTCACATTGAAGGTCGTGTGGACCAACGCGATGGTCAGTGCGTCGACCGACCCCGACGCCAGCGCCGCCAACAACGCAGTGATCGTGGTACCCACGTTGGCACCGAGGGTCACCGGGAAGATGTTGCGCAACGTCACGACGCCGGCCGCGGCAAGCGGCACCATGATCGAGGTGGTGATGCTCGAGGACTGCACGGCAACGGTGATGATCAGGCCGAGCACCATCGCAACAGCGCCGCCGCCACTGCCGAGGACGGCATTGAGCGAACGTTCGACTCGATCGGCCACCAGTTTCTTCATGTTCTTGGTGATGAACGTGAGTGCAGCCAGCACGATGACCAGCCCGACGAGGACCATCGTCGTGCCGAGAAGATTTTCTTCCAATCCCAGTTCGCCGAGACCATCCTTCAGCCAGCCGACGGGTTCCTTGACCCACTTCTTGATCGGGCTCTTCCACTCGCTGCCGGCGGAACCGCCGAGCGCCTCGGTGATCGATGTGGCGATGTTCGAGAGCGCGCCCGTCAGCAGTTCGATCGGCAGCAGGATCGCCACCGCAAGCAGGTTGAAGAAGTCGTGGACCGTTGCCGCAGCGAATGCCCGTTTGAATTCGTCGGACTGACGGATCGAGCCGAGCGAGACGAGCGTGTTGGTGACGGTGGTGCCGATGTTCGCGCCCATGATCATCGGGACCGCGGCATCGACGCCGAGTGCACCGGAGGCGACCAACCCGACAACGACCGAGGTGCTCGCCGACGACGACTGCACGAGCACGGTGCCCAAGATGCCGACGAACAGACCGGCGATCGGGTTGTTGACGCTTTCGAAGAGGTTGGCCTGGGTGTCGGCTCCCATGACCTTGATGCCGGACTCGAGGCTCGAGACCCCGACCAGGAAGATGTAGATCAGTGCGAACACCAGCACCGACCTCGCCCATGTGGGCATGGTTCGGTTGGTTGCTGTGGTGATCCCCGTCATCGCCCCCCCGGATGTCAGCGGCGGGAACGTATCACCCGATCGTGGGTGCCGCTCGCTGCCGTTCACCATTTGTTCACCCGGGTGGGGTCGAGCGTTCACCTGCATCACCCGGCGCTGACAACTCCGGTCCATAGGGTGGGAGTCCGTGCAGGAACTTCTCCCTCCGAGTCGCTCCGATCGACTCCGAAGTGTTGGCTTGGTCATCGCCCTTCTCGGTCTCTTTGCCTTGATCTCCAGCCTCGTCGACCGCGATGACACGGCCACCGTCGCGGCGACAGAGCAGAGCGCCGCGTCGACGAACGATGGCGATCCGTCGACGAGTCCGATCGAGGGCGAGTTTCTGATCTCCGGTTCGTCGACCGTGTACCCGATCGTGCTGGAGCAGGCCGAGGTCTTCTCCGACGCCAACCCCGGCGTTGCGATCTCGGTCGAAGGTCCAGGGTCCGGCGATGGCGCCCAGAAGTTCTGCGACGGCGAGGTCCCGATCGCCAATGCGTCTCGGCTCTACAAGACCGAAGAACTCGAGATCTGCGACGCGAACGGCATCGAGTACATCGAACTTCGGCGCGGAATCGACGGCATCACCGTCATCACCTCACCGGCAAATGATCTCGTCGACTGTGTGTCGTTCAACGATCTCTACGCCCTGATCTCCGAGGAGGCGAGTGGCTTCGACCGCTGGGCAGACGCCAATGCCCTCACCTCCGTATGGGGCGGCGCCGACTTCCCCGATGTTGCCCTCGACGTCTACGGCCCCGGTGAGGAGTCCGGCACCTTCGATTCGTTCGCAGAGATCGTCATCGAGGGGGTTGCCAAGGGAAAGACCGGACTCGATACCGATGCCCGTGACTTCGTAAGGTCGATTCGGCCCGACTACACGTCGAGCCCCGACGACAACGTGATCCTGCAAGGCATCGGTGCCTCGGACCACTCGATCGGCTGGGTCGGTTTCGCGTTCGCCAAGGAAGCCGAGGCGGCCGGTGCCGCCAAACTCCTGCAGGTCGCGAAACAAGATGGTGGCGACTGTGTCAGTCCGACCGAGGAGACGATCGCCTCCGCTGCGTTCCCGATCGCCCGCTACCTCTACACCTACGTCAACGCTGATGCAGCGGCGAACGACCCGGCCGTCATTGCCTTCGTCGACTACATGTTGAGCGACGCCGGGCTGGAAGCTGTCAGTTCCGCCGGCTACATCGACCTCGCCGAGCCGGACCAACGTCGGGCCCAGTCGATCTGGGCCAACCGGGTGACAGGACCGGCGTGGGAGTGAACATGACCACCGCGTCGGTCGATTCCTCGGCATCGACGCCCACGGTCTCGCTGCCGTCGGTGAACTCGCGGGCGGTCGGGGCAATCCTCGAACCGGCGATCTTCCTTGTCGTTGCCGCTGCGATCGCAGTCGTCGAACACGCTGTGCAGGGTCCGATCGGCGGGTTCGGTCCGTCGCCATTCTGGCTTGCGTTCTGGGTCATGGCGATGTGGAGCGCCTGGCACTGGCCCGCAGCCCAAACCCTGGCCGCATCCTTCACCGGCAACCACATCGCGATGCTCGACGGTCGGCCAGCAGCACCCGTCACCCTTGCGGCCCGTGAGCTCTCCCGCGTCGGGATCCTCTACGGCCTGCCGTTGCTTGCGATCGAGGCGAACATTGCCCCCGTGCTGGCACTCATGGCCCTGTCGGGTCTCGTGATCGCCAAAGCCCCCGGGCGGCGGGCGCCGTGGGACTTCCTTGCCGGCACCGTGGTGATCGATGACTTCGGCGGGCCGGCAGCAGCACTCGAACGAACCGAGGTTCACTCCGCCACCGATCTGCAACTCGACGACTCCCGAAACCGCAAGAACCGCCGGGCCCGAGCCACCGTCCTCGCCCTCGGGACGACATCGATCCTGGTCAGCGCCCTGATCGTCTGGAACATCTTCAGCGAAGCCTGGGAATTTTTCGCAGCCGACGCATTCAGTTGGTCGAGCCTGCAAGGCATCGGTTGGTTCCCCCGTCGCGGCATCTTCGACGTCTGGACCCTGTTCATCGGCACCCTGTGGATCACCGGTATCGCCATCGCCCTTGCCGGCCCGGTGGGCCTTGGCGTCGCCTTCTACCTCTCGGAGTACGCAAAGCCGCGGGTTCGACGCACGGTCAAACCGATCATCGAGACGCTCGCCAGTATCCCGTCGGTGGTGCTCGGCCTGTTCGCCATCAGCTTCATCACCCCGCAGGTCCTGCAACCGATCGACGACTCGATCGGGTTTGCGTCGCTGCTCGCCGCCGGTCTCGGTGTTGGCATTCTGACCGTTCCGATCATCGCCTCGATCTCCGAGGACGCCATGCGGGCCGTCCCGATGGAGCTTCGAGAAGCCAGCTACGGCCTCGGTGGGCGCCGGGTGACCACATCGCTTCGGGTCGTGTTCCCCGCCGCACTCTCGGGTATCTCGGCTGCCTTCATCGTGGGCATCTCTCGGGCCATCGGAGAGACGATGGTGGTGTACATCGCGGCCGGTGGTTCGGGTGGCGCCGTCCTCGAGTACGACGCCCGCAACGAGGGCCAGACCTTCACCGCTGCGATGGCGTCGCTCGGCGCAGGCACCGACTCCGTCGCCGGTGTCGGCATCGCCTTCCAGAGCCTCTATGCCCTCGGAGCGCTGTTGTTCGTGATCACGCTGCTGCTCAACGTCGTGTCCGACGCGATCGTTCGCCGGTTCCGGCAGGTCTACTGATGCACGAGCGTCAGACCGTTTCGCTCGACACGCTCCGAGCTCGGCGCGGCGATGATGCCGCAGGCCACGTCTTTTTCGTCTTGATCACCGCCGCAGTCGGGCTCGCCTTCTTCATGGTCGGTGCCGTGGGTGTCGACGTCGTCGTCGAAGCGTGGGACATCCTGACCGAGCGGCTCTGGGATTTTCTTGGTTCACCGAGCTCGGCCGACGAGGCGAGATCCGGGGTCTCGCAGGGCATCCGGGGCAGCATCCTCATCGCAGCGATCGTGATCCTCACGTTTCCGGTCGGGATCGGGGCCGCGGTCTACCTGGAGGAATACGCCGACGACACGTGGTTGTCTCGGCTGATCCAGGTGACCGTGCGCAACCTGGCCGGTGTGCCCTCGATCGTCTACGGCCTGCTCGGTCTCGCCGTCTTCGTCAAAGGCCTCGACGGTCTCACCGGTGGCCGCAGTGTGATTGCCGCCGGCCTCGCCGTTGCGGTCCTGGTGCTGCCGGTGATCATCATCACCGCCGGCGAGGCACTTCGCGCCGTACCCACGCCGCTGCGGGAAGGTGCCTACGGGCTCGGTGCGACCCAGTGGGAAGTCATCCGAACCCAGGTGCTGCCCGCCGCGCTGCCCGGCATCCTCACCGGCACGGTGCTCGGTATTGCCAGAGCGCTCGGCGAAGCAGCACCGCTCCTCGTGATCGGTGCGGTGGGCTTCTACACCACCGGCAACCAGGACTTTTTCGAACAACTCCGGGGCGCGTTCACCGCACTGCCGATGAACATCGCCAACTATGCGCGACTGCCCGCCGAGACGTGGCGGGGCCACGCCGCGGCGGCGAGCGTCGTGCTGCTGATCCTCGTGTTCTTGATCAATCTCGTGGCGATCGTCGTCCGAGCCCGTATCTCCAAGCGACTCGGTCGCTGACCTCGACCTGCGAAGAAGTGAGACTGATGACCATGACCCAACCGGCCGTGACCACCGACCCAGCAGCCGATGCCGTACCGGGTGCCAACGACGTGTTCACGGTCGATGGCCTCAATGTCTTCTACGGCGATCATCACGCCGTGTCCGAGGTGGACCTGACCATCAAGGAGCGTGAGATCACCGCCTTCATCGGCCCGTCCGGTTGTGGCAAGTCGACGGTGCTGCGCTGCTTCAACCGCATGAACGACCTCATCGACATCGCCCGAGTCGAGGGCACCGTCCGCTACCACGGTGTCGATCTCTACGACGAGGCCGTCGATCCGGTGGCCGTGCGGCGCCGCATCGGCATGGTGTTCCAGAAGCCGAACCCGTTCCCGAAGTCGATCTACGACAATGTCGCCTATGGCCCCCGGGTTGGCGGCCAAAAAGGCAATCTCGACGAGATCGTCGAGCGCTCGCTTCGCGATGCCGGCCTGTGGGACGAGGTGAAAGACCGGCTCGGCGAGTCGGCCCTCGGGATGTCGGGCGGTCAGCAGCAGCGACTGTGCATCGCTCGCGCCATTGCGGTGAATCCCGACGTACTCCTGATGGACGAGCCGTGCTCGGCCCTCGATCCGATCGCCACCGGCGTGATCGAGGAACTCATGAAAGAGATCAAGAGCGAATACACGATCATCATCGTGACCCACAACATGCAACAGGCCGCCCGAGTCAGCGACCGAACGGCGTTCTTCACCGCCGAGATCGACGAGCACTCCGGACAGCGGCGGGGCAAGCTGGTCGAGTTCGGCGACACCGGCGCGATCTTCTCGAACCCAGGCGACGAACGCACCGAGGCCTACGTGACCGGCCGCTTCGGCTGAGGGGAGGAACGATCATGGAATCCAGCGAAACCCGATCCCAACTCGACCAACGTCTGGCGATGATCCAGACCGATCTCACCCAGATGATCGAGACCGTTGCCACGCGTGTCGGCGAGGTGACCTCCGCCATGCTGGAAGGCGACATCGAGGCTGCCGACGGACTGATCGCGGGCGACGACGAGATCGACCTCCTGTCGTTGCGAGTCGAAGAGGGCTGCGTCGAGACGCTGATCCGGGAACAGCCGGTTGCATCCGATCTGCGCTTCGTGGTTGCGGCGATTCACATGAACAGCGACGTCGAGCGTTCGGGTGATCTCGTTGCCAACATCGCCAAAGCGGTGGGTCGGTTGCAGGGCGCGCACCCGGATCACCATGTCCGCGATCTGGTTGCCCGGATGTCGTCGGAGGCCCAGACACTGCTTCGTCGGGCGTCGGAGTCGTTCGTGACCCGCGACGCCGAACTTGCGGCATCGATCGACGAACTCGACGATCTGCTCGACGACCTGCATTACCGATACATCCAGCACGTCATTTCCGATGCCCGTCGTGGCGATCTCGATCCGCAGCAGTCGCTGCAACTCGCGCTTGTCGGCCGGTTCTACGAGCGGATCGGTGACCACGCAGAGAACATCGGTGAACGGGTTCGCTACATCGTCGACGGGTGGCTGCCGGAGGCCCAGGCTGCAGAGCGGGCCCGGGCCCGGCTCGACGAGGGCGAACTGAAACCCCACCGAGGTCTCGCCGTCATCGACTCGATCGCCGAGGAGCGTCGCATCGACGCGATCCGCCGTGATTTCGTGGCCAACGTGTCGCACGAGCTCAAGACGCCGGTCGGTGCCATGAGTCTGCTGGTCGAAGCCCTCACCGGCGAGACCGAACCCGAGGACCGCGACCGGCTGAGCGACATGCTGCAGCGCGAAGCCAAACGGGTGGAAGACATCATCGACGACCTCCTCGAACTCACCCGGCTCGAAGAGGGTGAACGCGAGACGGAGAAGGTCAAGGTCTCGAAGCTCGTCGCCAAGTCGGTCGACAAGGTCCGGACGTTCGCCGAGGGCATGCGGGTGCAGGTGGCGGTCACCGGCGATGCCGGAGACGAAAAGATCGAGGTCGACCGGCGGGCCGTCGTCCGAGCGCTCACGAACCTGATCGACAACGCCGTGCGGTACTCCGAGGCCGATCAACAGGTCACGATCGCGGTCGAGGTGCGCGACCACGTCGTTGCGATCAGCGTGCAAGACGACGGTGTCGGCATCCCTCGCGCTGAACTCGAGCGCGTCTTCGAACGGTTCTACCGAGTCGATCGGGCCCGGAGTCGTGAGACCGGTGGCACCGGACTCGGCTTGGCGATCGTCCGCCATGTTGCGGAGAACCATGGTGGTCGTGTGCTCGTCGAGTCGAAGCCGGGCGACGGTTCCACATTCACCATCGAGCTGCCCCGACTCTAGGGTCACGGGCATGACCGACCTGCTGAGCGTCCTGGTCGTCGACGACGAACCGGCCTTTCGTGAAGGGCTGCGCCAGGCGCTCAAGCAGGAAGGGTTCGTGGTGCATCTCGCCGCCGACGGGGAGGAAGCCCTCGACGTCTGGCGGGCGTACCACCCCGACATCGTGCTGCTCGACGTGATGCTGCCTCGCATGTCTGGCATCGATGTGTGCCGAGCGATTCGGGCGGTCGACGACACACCGGTGATCATGGTGTCGGCTCGCAACGAAGAGATCGATGCCGTCGTGGCGCTCGAGGTCGGTGCCGATGACTATGTGGCGAAGCCGTATCGGGTCCGCGAGTTGGTCGCCCGGATGCGAACGGTGCTGCGCCGGACCGGCGGCGGCCGTGACCCTGACCAGTCGACGGTGCTCCGAGTTGGCGACATCTCACTCGACCGGGAACGCCACGAGGTCGAGATCGCCGGCGAGCCCGTACAGCTTCCCCTCAAAGAGTTCCAGCTGCTGTCGTTGCTGATGGAGAACGCCGGCATCGTCGTCACCCGCCAGACCCTGATCGACCGCGTCTGGGGCTACGACTATGTCGGAGACACGAAAACCCTCGACGTGCACATCAAGCGGCTGCGAGCCAAGGTCGAGCCCTCACCCGACACTCCCGAGCGCATCGTCACCATCCGCGGGTTGGGGTACAAGCTGAACTCGTGATCGCTCCCGTGCCAGGCTGAGCGGGTGACGATCGACCTGTATGACGCAATGAGCACGCTGCGAGCCGTTCGCCGCCTGCGGCCCGATCCGATTCCCGACGAGGTACTCGAACGGATCCTGCAGGCTGCGTGTTGGGCACCGACCGGCGGCAACCAGCAGCCGTGGAAGGTTCTTGTCGTCACCGACCCCGAGCTGAAGGCCGGGCTCAAGACGATCTACAAGGCCGAGTGGGACCCGTACGTCGTCAACTTCCTCGACCGGGTTGCCGGCACCGCAGGAGAGGCCCAGTGGAAGAAGGTCGCCGCCGCCGGGAATCATCTGGCCGAGCACTTTCACGAGACGCCGGTGATCCTGGTGTTCCTCGCCAATCCCGCCTTCATGGCGATCACCGACGCCAAGCTCGACCGAATCTCGATGGTGGGTGGTGGTTCGGTCTACCCGGCGGTGCAAAACGCAATGCTTGCCTGCGTCGCCGAAGGGCTCGGCTGCACGCTCACCACCCTGCACTGCTATCGGGAGGACGAGGTGAAGGCACTGCTCGGTGTTCCCGACGGATGGGCGACGGTTGGGATGGTGCCGATCGGGTATCCGGTCCTGACCGGCCACGGTCCGATCACCCGCAAACCGCCGTCGGCGATGGCGGCCCGTGACACCTTCGACGGCGCATGGCCGTAACAGACCCTGTCGCAGCTGATCGCTAGGGTGACCTCGATGTCGGAGTCGCAGCTGCTCGCCGGTCTCAACCCGGCTCAATACGACGCGGTCGTTCATCGCAGCGGCCCGCTGCTCGTCGTCGCCGGCGCCGGGTCGGGCAAGACCCGTGTCCTCACCCATCGCATTGCCCATCTGGTCGAGGAGGGCATGTCGCCGTTCGAGATCTTGGCGATCACGTTCACCAACAAGGCCGCAGGTGAGATGAAGGATCGCGTCGGCACGCTGGTGGGTCCGGTCGCCGAGAAGATGTGGGTGTCGACCTTCCACTCGGCGTGCGTCCGGATTCTGCGTCGCGACGTCGAACGACTCGGGTTTCCCGGCCGCTTCTCGATCTACGACCAAGCGGATGCCGTCCGGCTGACCGGCTATGTCATCCGCGACCTCAATCTCGATCCCAAGCGATTCCCGCCCCGCTCCGTCCACGCCACCATTTCGATGGCGAAGAACGAGAACGTCGGTCCCGAGCAGTACGCAGCGCAAGCCGAGCAGCTCGTGCAGCGCAAGCTCAGCGACGTCTACGTCGAATATCAGAGGCGGCTGCGCACCGCTGGCGCCATGGACTTCGACGACCTGCTCATGCGGACGTCACAGCTCTTTCGCGAGCACCCCGACGTGCTCGCATCGTGGCGACGCCGATTCGGCCACGTGCTCGTCGACGAGTATCAGGACACGAACCCGGTGCAGAACGCGCTCGTCCTGCAGCTGGCCGAGGAACACCGTCAGGTCACGGTCGTGGGCGACAGCGATCAGAGCGTGTACAAGTTCCGCGGCGCCGACATCCGCAACATCTTGGAGTTCGAAGAGGCGTTTCCCGATGCGACGGTCATCGTGCTCGAGCAGAACTACCGGTCGACCCAGTCCATCCTCGATGCGGCCAATGCGGTCATCTCGAAGAACACGTCGCGCAAGCCCAAAGAACTGTGGACCGACCGAGGGAACGGCGAGAAGATCGTCCGCTACCACGCCGACGACGAAGCCGACGAGGCCCAGTTCGTGGCCAACGAACTCGCCAAGCTTCACGACCACGACCACATGCGTTGGGGCGACATGGCGGTCTTCTACCGAACGAACTCGATGTCGCGTGTGGTCGAAGAGTTCCTCGTTCGCGTCGGCATTCCCTACAAGGTGGTCGGCGGCACCCGCTTCTACGACCGTCGCGAGATCAAGGACGCCATCGCCTACCTGCGTGCGATCGTCAACCCGACCGACGAGGTTTCGGTCAAGCGGGTCATCAACACACCCAAGCGCGGCGTCGGCGACTCCTCGATTGCCAAGCTCGATGCGTGGGCGGCCGAGACGGGTGAGTCGTTCGACCAGGCCGTGTTGCGTTTCGACGAGGCGGGCGTCGGCGGTCGGGCCGCATCGGGCATCGAGCGCTTCCTCGTGCTCACCACCGAGATCCGCAAGCTCGACGCCGGCCCAGCAACGATCATCGAAGAAGCACTCGACCGGTCGGGCTATCTCGAGGAGTTGCAGATCGAACGGTCGGTCGAAGCCGAAGGCCGCCTCGAGAACCTGTCGGAACTCGTCGGCATGGCGCGTCAATACGACACCGTCGACGAGTTCCTCGAACAGATCGCCCTGGTGAGCGACACCGACGAGATCGACGAGGAAGATTCGTCGGTCACGCTCATGACCCTCCATGCAGCCAAGGGCCTGGAATACCCGGTCGTCTTCTTGATCGGGATGGAGGACGGCGTGTTCCCCCACATCCGGTCGCTCGGCGAACCCGACGAACTCGAAGAGGAGCGCCGGCTCGCCTATGTCGGCATCACTCGGGCAATGGAGAAGCTGCATCTCACGTCGGCGTGGAGCCGGATGATGCATGGGCAGACCCAGTACAACCCACCGAGTCGGTTCCTCGAAGAGATCCCGTCGGAACTGCTCGACGAGCATGGTGGCAACCGCATGTTGCGATCTCGCCGTGAGCGCAGCGGCTCTCGCAACGACGGCGACACAACGCCGACGGGTCGTACCTTCGGCGGCGGGGGCTCACACGCCGACGACGTGGTCGAGGCGGCACTCGCTGCAGCCAACCGACCCACCCCATCGGGCGCGGAGGCGATGGGTCTCAAGGTCGGCGACGATGTCCGCCACACCCAGTGGGGGGAAGGCGTCATCACCGACATCGAAGGTGTGGGCGACAAGGCCGAGGCGTCGGTCTACTTCGGTTCCGTGGGTGAGAAGCGATTGCTCCTCAGCTGGGCACCGCTCGAAAAGATCTGAGCACCGTCGACCGCGGGGCCGTGGGAGTCACCAGGCGCACTCGAGGTGCTTCACGCCGTTGATGAAGCTCGACCGCAGGCGGTCGGGCTCACCGGAGGCATGGAGCGCGGGCAGCTGGGTGAGGAGCTCCCGGTACAGCACGTTGATCTGGCGGCGGGCCAGGTGTGCGCCGAGGCAGAAGTGCGGGCCCGGTCCACCGAAGGCGATCTGGTTGGTGTTGTCGCGAGTGATGTCGAACGTATACGGGTCATCGAACACGTCGTGGTCCCGGTTGCCCGAGCCATAGAACAGCACGACCTTCTCGCCTTCCTCGAAGGCCTTGTCGCCCAACTGCACGCCATCGCGGGTGACGGTTCGGCGAAACGCGATGACGGGGCTGGCAAGACGCACGATCTCCTCGACCGCACCGGCTGCATAGCGGTCGAGGTCGGACTGGAGCAGCGCCTTCTGCTCGGGATTCTCGGTCAGGTAGGTCAGGCCCCACGAGATCGAGTTCCGGCTCGTCTCATTGCCTGCGGCACAGAGCAACACGAAGAAGCTCTGGAGTTCCTGGCGGGTGAGTTTGTCGCCGTCGATCTCGGCGTTGACAAGGGCGTGGGTGAGATCGTCGGCGTCCTTGCCCTTGGCGTGATCGGCGATCTCGTCCATCAGACCGGCGAGGGCGGCACCGGCGCCGAGGAAGGCCTCGAGGGGGTTCTCGTCCTCGGGCACGAACTCTGGGTCGCCCTGGCTCAGGATGATGTTCGTCATGTCGAAGACGAACTCGTACTGGCTTTCGGGGATCCCCATCATGTCGCAGATGATCTTCACCGGGAGCCAGGCGGCGCAGGTGGTGACGAAGTCGCAGCCGGGACCCTGTTCGCGGAGTCGTTCGACGATCTGCTTCGCCGCCGCCTCCACGTCCTCCATGTTGCGCTGCAGCATGCGCGGTGTGAACCCGGCCGACACAAGCTTGCGCAGGCGGGCATGGCGGGGATCATCCATGGCGATCATCGAGCCGAAGAATTCGTTGAACTCCTGGGGCAGGTCGGGGACATTGACGCCCTTGCCGGACTGGAACAGGTCGGCGCGGCGGCTCGCCTCGACGATGTCGGCGTGTTTGGTGATGGCGTAGTAGCCCGGGCCGGCGGGGAGGAAGTCGTTTTCGTGTTCGGCGAAGTGCCGGATCGGGTCCTCGCGGCGCAGCGTCTCGAATGCGGCGTCGCGTTCGGCCATCGGGCGCATCCAAAAGCCCTCGAGGTCGGAGAGGTCGATGTCGTGGAGCTGCATCCCCCGACGTTACGCGGTCAGCTGTCGTGCAACTGAATACGCAGGCGCTTGTTGCCCTTGCCCTTCGACTCGGTCTTGACCACTTCGAACCGGCCGACCTCGCCGGTCGAGGCCACATGGGTGCCGCCGTCCGCCTGTTTGTCGAGACCGACGATGTCGACGACCCGGATTTCGGTCACAGTGTCGGGGATCAGGTTGACCTTCGTGCGAATGAGATCGTCGTCGGCAAGCGCAATGTCGCGCGGCAGGAATGACACGTCGATGGGCCGGTCGGCTGCGATTTCGGCATTGACCAGCTCGGTGACCCGATCGGCGAATCCGTCGGGGAGCGGATCGAACTCGAAATCCATCCGAGCGGTGAGCGGTTCCATGTTGCCGCCGGTAACCGACGTGCCCCACTCGTTCCAGATCACCCCGCACAGAATGTGGAGCGCCGTATGGGTTCGCATCAACTTGTGGCGACGATCCCAGTCGACGACCCCGACGACGAGGGTGCCGAGGTCGGGAACGTCACCCTCCACGGTGTGGTAGATGATCGGGTTCCGCCCCTTCACATCGGTGACGGTGCATTCGCCGCCATGCCATGTGAAGAACCCCGTGTCGTGGGGCTGGCCACCACCGGTCGGGTAAAAGCACGTTTGGTCGAGCCCGACGGCGCCTTCGTCATCGATGTCGATCACCAGCGCCGTGAACTCGCGCTGCTCGGCTTCACGCAGGTAGATCCGATCAGTGGTTTCCATGCGTGCACCGTATGGCAGCGGGTCGTGGTCTCGCCATGAACACCAGCGCCGGCGAGCGGCTCAGCCGTCGGTGTCGCGATCGAAATTGAGATCGACCCGCACGTTCCTGTCGTCGTCGATCGAGACCGGATACATGTCGATCGTCCCTCCGGTCGAAAGGTTCCCGCGCTCGTCCATTGTGACGTCGGCACACTCGACATCACCGGCGATGGTGACCAGGTCGAATCGCTGGGCGTCGGGGTCCCACTGGAAGAAGCAATCGCGCGGTTCGCCGATCGGCCGGGCATCGAACGCCAGCCAGCCATCCTCGGGAATGTCGCCGAGGTGTTGCAGGATCAGATCACGCGAGCGACCGGCGACGTCGCTGTACAGGATCGGGCCACGATCCTCGATCTCCTCGGAGATGCGGCCGATCTGGCCGGCGTCGAAATCGGTGTCGCCCAACTGGATCTCGACATCGCCGCCCTGCGACGCAAGGAAAAGCACGCCACCGCCGAGCACGACAGCGATCACGATGCCAGTCAGTCCGACCAGCACCGCAGAGCGGGCATTCATCTGGGGGCCACGAGCAACGGGCATCGGTCCTCCGGCTGAGGGACTGGGAATGGTGCTGCCTAGTATCTCCCCGTACGCGATCCGGGAGGCAACGCCGGTGGATTTGTTCGAGTATCAGGGCAAGGAGTTCTTCGCCCAGTTCGGAATGCCGGTGAGCCCTGGTCGGGTGGCGTTCACGGTCGACGAGGCCGTCGCTGCTGCGGAAGAACTCGGTGCCCCCGTCATGGTGAAAGCGCAGGTCCACACGGGCGGACGCGGCAAAGCCGGTGGCGTGAAGTTCGCGGCTGATGTCGAGGCCGTACGCGAACACGCAACCAACATCTTGGGACTCGACATTCGCGGCCACATCGTGCAGCGGGTGTGGATCGAGAAGGCATCCGACATCGCCGAGGAGTACTACGCCTCGTTCACGCTCGATCGGTCGGCCAAGAAGCACCTCGGCATGCTCTCCAAGGAAGGCGGTGTCGAGATCGAGACCGTCGCCGAGGAGAATCCGGACGCGATCGCCAAGATCTGGGTCGACCCCGTGGTGGGACTGTCCGAGGAGGCGACGCGCCAATGGGTCGCTGCCGCCAACCTGCCCGACGCTGCAGTCGAGGGATCGGTCGACATTCTTCAGAAGCTGTACAGGGCCTATACGGAAGGCGATTGTGATCTGGTCGAGATCAATCCGCTCATCCTCACCCCCGAGGGCAAGGTCCACGTACTCGACGCCAAGGTCACGCTCGACGGCAACAGCACGTTTCGCCACGAGTCCTACGAGCAGTACGACGCCACCCAGCCCCGTGACGAACGCGAAGAAGCGGCCCATGCCAAGGGCTTGCAGTATGTGGGTCTCGACGGCAGCGTCGGCGTGATCGCCAATGGCGCTGGCCTCGCCATGAGCACGGTCGACGTGATCAACCAGGTCGGCGGTAGCCCCGCCAACTTCCTCGACATCGGCGGCGGCGCCAACGCCGACGTCATGGCCGGGGCGCTCGAGGTCATCAACAACGACCCGAACGTGAAGTCGATCTTCATCAACATCTTCGGTGGTATCACTCGCGGTGAAGAGGTTGCCAACGGCATTCTCGAAGCGATGGAGCGGGTCGACATCGAGGCTCCGATCGTGATCCGTCTCGACGGAACCAACGCCGACGAGGGCCGAGCGATCCTCGAACCCAACCTGAACGACAAGCTGATGATGGAAGCCACGATGCTCAGCGCAGCCGAGAAGGCTGCGGAGCTGGCGCGCTGAGCAGACACGAGGCGAGAGAGACAGAACCATGAGCATCTTCGTTGACGAGAACACCAAGGTCATCTACCAGGGCCTCACCGGCTCTCAGGGCAGCTACTACGGCGGCCTCAACAAGGCGTACGGCACGCAGGTCGTGGCCGGTACCCATCCCAAGAAGGCCGGCACCGACGTCGACGGTGTGCCGATCTACGCGTCGGTCGCCGAGGCGGTCGAGGCCACCGGTGCCACCGCAACGTGCATCTTCATCCCGGCTCCCGGCGTGCAGGGTGCCGTGCTCGAAGCGGCCGAGGCGGGTATCGAGTTCATCGTGGCCATCACCGAAGGTGTTCCGGCCCACGACGAGGCGTACTTCTTCAACAAACTGAAGACCGACTTTCCCGACACCCGACTGCTCGGTCCGAATTGCCCGGGGATCATCAGCCCCGGCAAGTGCAACATCGGTATCACCGCCGGCCACATTGCCAAGGCGGGGGGTCCGGTCGGCATCGTGAGTCGCTCGGGAACACTCACCTATCAGGCGCTCTACGAGCTCAAGCAGAAGGACATCGGCGTCACGACCTGCGTCGGCATCGGCGGTGACCCGGTGCCAGGAACGTCCTTCATCGACTGTCTCGAGGCGTTCGAAGCCGATCCCGAAACGAAGGCGGTCATGATGATCGGCGAGATCGGTGGTTCGGCCGAGGAAGAAGCCGCCGAGTTCATCAAGCATCACATGACCAAGCCGGTCAGCTCCTACATCGCCGGCGTCACCGCTCCTCCCGGCAAGAAGATGGGTCATGCCGGCGCAATCGTCTCCGGGGGCAAGGGCACAGCGGCAGCAAAGATGGAAGCGCTGGAGGATGCCGGTGTGAAGGTCGGTCAGAACCCGACCGAAGCGGGCGAGCTGATGGCTGAAATCGTCGCCGGCCTCTGATCCGGCGTCGCTGCGGCTGATGATCGGTTGCGCTGCCACCGCCGAGCGACGGTGGCCTGCAAGCGTGTGGTGATGCCCGTGTCTCGTCTTGTCGCCGCCGGGATGCTGGCGATGCTGACGTCGTGCAGCCCGACGTCGGTCGAACTCGGCCCCGAACCGACGAGCACCACCACGGCATCGACATCGAGCACCAGCACGGTGCCGTCGACGACAACGACGTCCACCTCCACCACCACGACGTCGTCGACCACCACGATCCCAGCGGTCCTCCCCGAGTTGCAGTTCGACGAGGCCGGTGTTCCGCTGAACGGTCAGTCCAACGGGGTCCTCGTCTCCAACACGGGCTGGATCCTGCCGATTCTGAGTGGTCTCGACGGTGGCCGGCATCGCGTCTGGACCCCGTGCGGACGTCAGGCCGATGTCGGAGGCGGGGAGGTGATCTTCGACGCAGACTTCGTGCTGGATCCCGGCCACGGCGGCTCCGAACCTGGTGCGGTCGGTCGGGGTGGTCTCGCCGAGAAGGATCTCAACCTCGCCGTCAGCGAGAAGATCCGTGACGCCCTCGTCGGCGCCGGGTACTCGGTGGTCATGACCCGGGAGACCGATGTGCGGGTGCCCATCGTGACGCGGGCCGAGATTGCGCACGCCCTCGATCCGCTTGCCTTCTTGTCCGTGCACTTCAACGCAGGTACCGATGCACGAAGTGCGACACCGGGCACCGAGATGTATCACCAGATCAATCGTGCCGATTCCAAGCGGCTCGCCGGGCTCCTCTACGAAGAGACGCGCGCTGTGCTCGACCAGTTCGATGTTCCGTGGGTGGCGCTCAGCGATGCCGGCACCACGTTCCGGCCCAACCGGGCCGGCGGCGACTATTACGGCGTGCTGCGCCGGCCCGCCCCGGTGCTGAGTGTCCTGCTCGAATTCGCCTACCTCTCGAACCCTGCCGAGGAAGAACTCGTCTCCGACCCTGTGGTGCAAGATCAGCTCGCGAACGCCGTCGTGATCGCCGTCGAGCGATTTCTCGAAACCGATGATCCGGGATCGGGCTTCATCGACGATCCGATCTTTCGCGGGTTCGGCCCGTCGGGGGCGGGACGAACCGACGATTGCATCGATCCGGTCCTCGAATGAGCATTCATCGGTCCGGCCCCAGTCGCAGCGCGATGCACCTCGGGGGTCGGTATCGATGACACCAGGACGAGACAACGGGCTTGGTAGGTTCGGGACGGTGAATGCACCCCGCCGCGCCCTGTTGTCTGTCTACGACAAGACGGGGATCGTCGATCTCGCCGGGGTACTCGTCGAGGCGGGTTGGGAACTGATCTCCAGCGGCGGAACGGCTCGAGTGATCGCCGATGCCGGTCTGCCCGTTGTCGATGTCGCCGACCACACCGGATCACCGATCATGCTCGGCCACCGGGTCGTCACACTGCACCCGAAGGTCCACGGCGGCATCCTCGCCGACCGGTCCGACCCCGAGCACCAAGCCGACATGGCCGAGCACGGTATTGCGCCGATCGATCTCGTGGTCGGCAACCTCTATCCCTTCGGGTCGAGCATGGCCGAGTTCCAGCACGGAGCCGGCCACCCCGAAGAACTCATCGACATCGGCGGGCCTGCAATGGTTCGAGCTGCAGCGAAGAATCACGCCCACGTCGGTGTGGTGGTGAGTCCCGACGACTACCCCGCCGTCATCGACGAGATTCGCGCCGATGGGTGGCTCAGCGACTCGACCCGGCGCCGGCTTGCCCGCGACGCGTACGCCCATACCGCTGCGTACGACGCCGCCATCGTGACCTGGTTCGACCGGACCAGCGACGAGCCGGAACTGCTGCCTCGGACCATCCACCTCGCGCTCGAGCGGGCCGACCTGTTGCGCTACGGCGAGAACCCGCACCAGCAGGGGGCGCGTTATCGCCGCGCCGACGAACCTGGCATCTGGGATCGTGTCGAACAACACGCGGGGGTTGCGCTCAGCTACTTGAACTTTTTCGATGCCGACGCAGCATGGCGGCTGGCCCACGACATGGGCGGGCCGGCGGCTGTCGCAATCATCAAACACGCCAATCCGTGCGGCGCCGCCATCGGTAGTGACCTCGCCACCGCGTACGCCAGTGCCTTCGCCTGCGACCCTCGGTCGGCGTTCGGCGGCATCGTCGCCTGCAACCAGCCTGTCGATCTCGACACGGTCGAGGCGATGGAAGCAGCTGCGCAAGCCGATGTCATTCTCGCTCCGGGCTTCGCCGAGGGGGTGATCGAACGTCTTGTCGCCAAGCGAAAGAACACCCGGCTCCTCACGGTTCCAGCGCCGCAGACACCCCCGATGCTGGCGGTCCGCCAGATGGCCGACGGCTTCCTGGTGCAGGAGCATCATCGCTTTGCGGCCCCACCCGACTCGTGGCAGGTGGTCACCGATCGTCGACCGACCGATGCGGAACGTGCCGATGCCGCCTTCGCCTGGAGGGTGTGTGGCCACGTCAGTTCGAACGCCATCGTTCTCGCCAAGGACGGGGTGGCGTGGGGGATCGGGGCCGGCCAGCAGAACCGGGTCGAATCGGGCGAGATCGCAGCGAGCAAGGCTGCCGGTCGGGCCCGAGGTGGCGCCTGTGCCAGTGACGCCTTCTACCCGTTTCCCGATGGCGTTCACGCCGCTGCTGATGCCGGAGCGGCTGTCATCGTGCAGCCCGGCGGTTCGGTCGGCGATGACAAGACCATTGCCGCAGCGAACGAGCGCAACGTTGCCATGGTCTTCACCGGCGAACGACAGTTCCTGCACTAGATCGGTGTCGATGCATGGGTGAGACCGAGTCGAAACAGGCCAAGTCGATGGAATGGGTCGTGAAGGTCCACGACAGCCGTGCAGGTCGCGCCTTCTACTGGGTCACGGTACGGCTTCTGCGGCTCACGCTCATGCGGTGGCTGCGCGTTCGGACGCAGGGGACGCACCATCTGGCGATCGAGGGCCCAGTCATTCTTGCTCCCGTGCATCGCAGCAACCTCGACTCGATCGTCGTTGCCTGTTCCACCGAGCGCCGGATCCGGGCGATCGGCAAAGAGTCGCTGTTCACCCACCCTGCCTTCGCATGGGTCAACGCTGCCCTCGGGGCGATTCCGGTTCGGCGTGGTGAGGCTGATCGGGTGGCGATGAGGGCGTCACAACGCATCATCACGGACGGAGCGATGATGATCGTCTTCCCCGAAGGCACTCGGCAAACCGGCACTGAGGTCATCGGCGTTTTCGACGGTACCGCCTACCTTGCCCAAAAGACCGGGGCTCCCATCATCCCGATCGGGATCGGTGGCACCGAAGCCGCCATGGCGAGCGGATCGAAAGGGATCAGGCGGGTGCGGTGCGCGATCGTCGTCGGTGAGCCGATCGCGCCCCCTGAGGGGCGATTGAGTCAGCCGCAGCGCCGGGCGTTCAGCGAGGACGTGAGCGCCAAGCTCCAGGAGGTCTTCGACCAGGCCATCGCACTGGCCGACGGTTGACCCGTTCGCACGGCCTTCGGCCCGATAGGTTTGAGTCCATGGCTGACAAGATCACGATGCAGGACGACGGCACCCTCCACGTGCCCGACCATCCGATCATTCCGTTCATCGAAGGTGATGGCACAGGGGTCGACATCTGGCCCGCCGCCAAACTCGTGCTCGACGCTGCAGCAGGCAAGTACGGCAAGACCATCGAGTGGATGGAGGTCCTGGCCGGAGAGAAAGCGTTCAACGAGACCGGTGACTGGCTTCCCCAGGACACCATCGACAAGTTCGAGGAGTACCTGATCGGCATCAAGGGTCCACTCACCACGCCGATCGGCGGCGGATTCCGCAGCCTCAATGTGGCGATTCGGCAGATCATGGACCTGTATGTCTGCCTGCGCCCGGTGCGCTGGTTCGAGGGTGTGCCCTCTCCAGTCAAGGAACCGCAGCTGGTCGACATGGTGATCTTCCGCGAGAACACCGAAGACATCTATGCCGGCATGGAAGTCGAATCGGGTACTCCCGAGGCGAAGCGCATGATCGAACTTCTCCATGACGCATACGGCTGGGAGATCCGCGAAGACTCCGGGATCGGCATCAAGCCGGTCTCGAAGTTCGGCTCACAACGGCTGCAGCGGGCTGCGCTCGACTACGCCGTGCGCCGCAACCGGGGCCGAGTCCACTGGGTACACAAGGGCAACATCATGAAGTTCACCGAGGGCGCCTTTCAGAAGTGGGGTTACGAGCTCGTGCGCGAGGAGTACGCCGATGTTGCTGTCGGCTGGGACGACTGTGGCGGTGATCCCGGCGACAAGATCCTCGTGCAGGACGCCATCGCCGACATTGCGTTGCAGCAGGTCCTCACTCGACCGGCCGAGTTCGACGTCATCGCCACCATGAACCTCAACGGCGACTACCTCTCGGATGCCCTCGCCGCCCAGGTCGGTGGCATCGGTATCGCTCCTGGCGCCAACATCAACTACATGACGGGTCACGGGGTCTTCGAGGCGACGCACGGGACGGCACCGAAATACGCAGGCCAGGACAAGGTCAACCCTTCCTCGGTGCTGCTGTCGGGGGTCATGATGTTCGAGCACCTCGGGTGGCAGGAAGCAGCCGACGACATCATCGGCGCGGTCGAGGCGACGATCGGCGACAAGGTCGTCACCTACGATTTCGCTCGCCTCATGGACGGAGCCACCGAAGTCAAGTGCTCCGAATTCGCGAGCGCCATCGTCGATCGACTCTGAGTCGCGGTCTCGAGCACGTGACACTCGTCGCGTGTCGTTGACGGGACATTTTCGGCATCGCTGAGACCGTCCTCGCGCTGCGTCCCGGAGGCGTCGGCCCGTGCCGTTGTGGCGGTACGGTTCGGTGATGCACTACGTCCGCTCCGACGAACACATGTGGCGTCGTGGTGGTCGCCTGATCATGCGGTCGCTGCGGCTCCATCCGAGCATGCACGCAACTGCAATGTTCGGCGCCCTGCTGTACGTCGGGGCGTCGATCGGGGGTGCGGTCGTTCTCGGTCGGGTCACCGACGATCTCGTCGTGCCGGCCTTCGCCGACGGCTCGGTCGATCGCGGCGACATCTGGGTGATGATGGCGATCGTCGTCGGCATCTCGTTCGTGCGCGGGGCTGGTGTGGTGGTGCGTCGCTGGTTTCTGTCGCTCGCCGAGAACCGCACCCAGCGCGATTGGCGCCGCGATCTGGTCTGGCACTACCTCGACGTACCGCTTCGCTTCCACCGTGAGCGTCCGACGGGCGAACTCCTCGCCCACGCCGACCTCGACCTGACCACCGCCACCATGGTGCTCAAACCGTTGGCGTTCTCGGCCAGCGTCGTCGTCCTCGTCGTGGTCGCCACCGTCACGCTGGTGATCATCCATCCGCTCGTGGCGCTCGTCGGCGTCGTCTTGTTCCCGACCCTCGTCGTGCTCAGCCAGATCTACACCGGTCGCGTCGAAGAACCCGCCGCCCGCGCCCAACAGGGGGTTGGCGACGTGTCAGCTGTGGCGCACGAGAGTTTCGAGGGCGCCCTGGTCGTGAAGACACTCGGTCGGGAGGAGGCCGAGATCGAACGCATGCGGGCCGCCTCGGCCCGCTTGCGCGACGAGCGCCTTGTCGTCGGTCGGATCCGCGCCTTTTTCGAACCGTCGATCGATGCGCTTCCCCATGCCGGCACGATCGCACTCCTGCTGCTCGGGAGCTGGTTGGTGTCGCGTGGTTCGGCAACGCCGGGTGACCTCGTCCTGGCTGCCATCATCTTCGGCCTGCTCGCCACGCCGCTGCGGGTCTTCGGGTTTTTCCTCGAAGAACTTCCGCGGTCGGTGGTTGCGCTCGACCGTGTCGACCGGGTGATGGCGACCGATGTCGAGAACCGAGCAGGTGCCAGGTCGCTGCCCGACGGCCCGCTTGCGATCCGGGTACGGGGGCTCGGAGTCGCCTACGGCGACAACGATGTGTTGACCGACATCGACATCGATGTGCCGGCCGGGGGCGTCGCTGCGCTGGTCGGGCCCACCGGTTCGGGCAAATCGACCCTCATGGAAGCGATCGCCGGGCTGCTCGACCCGTCGTCGGGCACGGTCGAGCTCGGGCAGGTCGCAGTCGACGACGTCTCGGCCAAGGAGTGGTCGGCGGCGGTCGCCATCGCGTTCCAGGAGTCCTTTTTGTTCACCGACTCGATCGACCAGAACGTCGGGCTCGGGGTTCGTTCCGATGCCGAGATCGCCGAGGCGTTGGCCATCGCCCGAGCCGACGCCTTCGTGGCCGATCTGCCCGATGGCCGGTCGACTGTCGTCGGCGAGCGCGGCACCACGCTCTCCGGAGGCCAGCGTCAGCGGGTGGCGTTGGCCCGAGCCCTGGCCCGCAAGCCGAAGGTGCTGCTGCTCGACGATGCGACGAGCGCAGTCGATCCGCTTGTCGAAGCCGAGATCCTCGCCGGGTTGCGGCGCTCCCTCGACATGACCGTGATGGTGGTTGCGCACCGCATCTCGACGATCCTGCTCGCCGACTCCGTCGTATATCTCGACGAGGGTCGAGTCGTGGCGACGGGCACCCATCGGGAACTGCTCGAGCGCGACGACTATCGCGCCCTCGTCACCGCCTACGAGCAGGGGGATGCCTGATGGCCGATCGACGCCCAAAGCTCGAAGCCCTCGATGCTGCCGCCTCGTTGATCGACGACGAGACCCCCGAGATCGGGGGCCTCACCGTCTTCCGGCGCGGCCTCGAGGTTTCGCCCGATCTCCGCAACGGACTGCTCGTCACCGTCTTGTTGGCGCTCACGGCTGCGGCTGGTCGCCTGATCATTCCGATCCTCGTCCAGCTCGTGCTCGACCGGGGTCTGCTCGGTGATGACGGGTATCGACCGGGTTTCCTGTGGGCCGTGTCACTCGGCGCCATGGTCGTGGTCGTGGTTGTGGCGTGGAGCACGCGAGTGACACTCATCCGTCTGGTCGACATGACCGAGACGGTGCTGATGAACCTGCGGATCCGGGTCTTCGGGCACATCCACCGGTTGAGCCTCGCCGATCACACCGAGAGTCGTCGTGGCGTGCTCGTCGCCAGGGTCACGAGCGACATCGAGACCCTCACCCGCTTCACCCAGTGGGGCCTCATCAGTTGGATCACCGACTCTGCGATCATTCTCGGCACCGTCGCCGTGATGCTCTGGTACAGCTGGCAGCTGACAGTGCTGGTCCTCGTCGTCCACGTGCCACTGGTGCCGTTCCTGCGGTGGGTGCAGCGTCGCCAATTCGTGTCGTACGGCCTCGTGCGCACCCGAGTGGCCGAGACGCTCGGCCACGTGTCCGAGACCGTGTCGGGCGCAGAGGTCATCCGGGCCTACGACTACGAGGGACCGGTCCGTGAACGCATGGAAGACTCGATCCAACGCCAGTATCGCCAGCAGCAGCGAAGCATGATCTGGTTCGCCGGGATGCTGCCCGTCGTCGATCTCGTGTCGTCGATCTCGCTGGCGGTTGCCGTCGGCGTCGGTGTGTGGTGGCGGGGCGATCTCGGTCTCGGTGTGGGTGAACTCGTCGCCTTCCTGTTCCTCGTCAACCTCATCCTCAACCCGATCGCCCAGCTCGGCGAAGTCCTCGACCAGACCCAGACCGCTCTCGCCGGGTGGTGGAAGGTGCTGCGGGTTCTCGAGGTGCCAGTCGACGTCGTCGAGCCCGACGACGGCCAGTCGTTGCCGACAGGGGCACTGTCGATCGACCTCGAGGGAGTCGGCTTCTCGTACCGCACCGGCCCACCTGTGCTCCACGGGGTGGATCTGCACGTCGCCCCCGAGACCGTCGTGGCGATCGTGGGAGAGACGGGCTCGGGAAAGACCACGTGTGCGCGTCTACTCACCCGTCTGGCCGATCCGACCGAAGGTGTTGTTCGCATCGGTGGTGTCGATCTTCGCCGAGTGTCACCCGAGGCGCGACGGCAGTCGATCCGCATGGTTCCCCAAGACGGCTTCCTGTTCGACACCACGATTCGCAGCAACATCCGCTTCGGGCGCCACGATGCAACCGACACCGATGTCGAGCAGGCGATCGACGAGCTTGGGTTGCGACACTGGGTCGAGGGTCTGCCCGAGGGACTCGACACGGTGGTCGGCGAGCGGGGAGGACGTCTGTCGGTCGGCGAGCGACAGCTCGTTGCGTTGGCGCGTGCGCAGGTTGCCGACCCAGGGTTGCTGTTGCTCGACGAGGCCACCTCAGCGGTCGATCCCGAGACCGAAGAGGCCCTGGCATCGGCACTCGACCGCCTGGCCGGCGGACGCACCATGGTGTCGATCGCCCACCGTCTTTCGACCGCTGAGCGCGCCGATCTGGTGGTGGTCTTCGACGCAGGAGCGATCGTCCAGGTCGGATCGCACGACGAACTGGTCGAGCAGCCTGGAATCTATGCGACGCTCTACGAGTCGTGGATCGGCAACACTCGGTCCGATCCATCAGCTGCCTGACCGGTCGGCGGCAGCAGCCGCAAGGCGGTCATCGCGAGCAGCGCGACGATCAGGAGAATCAAGGGACTGACATCACCGATCGTCTTGGTCAGGTGGATCGTTCCACCCAACCAGATCAGCAGGGTCAGCCGCGGACCGATCAGTCGACGATCGAGCAGTACCAGGGTTGCGAAGGCGAGTAGGGCGGCGTCGTAGTAGATCGCATGGGGTCCGAGCAGAACGAGCCCTGCGGTGGTGATCGCCATCCGTTCGGTCAGTCCAACCCGACGACGCCACCACAGCCACGCCAACCCGAGCGCGAGGGCAGCCGAGACCGCACCCCCGATCAGCAGCGCAGCAACCGACTCGGCTCCTGCGATCGCCTGAAGCACGCCGATCGGTGCGATCTCGTTTGCCGCGTTGATCTCGGCATCTTGTTCGAGCAGGGGCTCGACCTGGCGGAGCCAGGAGATCAACCAGTCGATGCCGAACAGTGCCGCATTGACGGCCCAGACGACCATGGCTCCGGTCGCGGCGAACGCAACGGTTCGCCACCGTCGGTCGAGCATGGCGAGCCCGATCAGGGGAAGTGCGTACTGGGGGCGATACAGCAGGACCGCCAACGCGATCCCCGCAAGCCCATCGTGGTCATCGTGCCAGCACCGCCACGCAGCTGCGATCAACAGCATGGAGAGGGCGGTGTTTTGGCCGCCGGTGACGCCGACGAACACCGGGTAGGCGGTGACGACCGCACCGAGCGTGGCGCCGAACCAGCGCCCGACGATCGGAACCATCGGTCGGATCAGTGCCAAGGCAGCAACGAAGGCACCGACCATCAGCCCGGTGTGGACCACATAGGCAAGCCGGTACGGGAGCGCGGTCAGGGGCTGGTACGCAGCAGCGACGTAGGGCGGATAGGGGTACATGATGAAGCCGGACTCGTCGCCGAGAAGGTTGGCCTGCGCCGCTGCCTGGGTCGCCGGATCGTACAGGGAGTCGATGTTGCCATCGGCTGCGATCGTGCCCGCCCCGAAGAAGGCCGGGAAGTCGCCACCCAGCCGACCCGATGCAGTCGACGAGCCACCATCGGTCACGATCACGAACACGAACGTTGCGACGAGCGTGCCGAGGAGCAGGATCGGGTAACGGCGGAGTCGTGTGTCCCATGCAGGGTCGAGCGCACGTGGGTCGGCCACTCCATCCAATCGGTCGCTGATACGCCCGATGTGAGTGTCAGCGCAGGTTCCCTCGGGTGCGCTTCACTTCGTACATGGCATCGTCGGCAGTAGCGAGGAGCCGAGCTGTGGTCGGGGAGTCTCCCGATGTCGCAGAGCCGATACTGACGTCGAGTTCGATGACACGATCCGTCGCAACGATGGGCTCGATCAGTGATGCTCGGATGGCGGTTGCGGTGCGCTCGGCTTCCTGTTGGGAGCAATGTGGAAGCACGACGACGAATTCGTCACCACCAAGCCTCCCGATGAAGTCGCCGGGTCGGATCGACCGCTCGAGGCGCCGGGCGACCTCGACGAGGACTGCATCACCGGCTGCGTGCCCGACACGGTCGTTGACCGCCTTGAACCCGTCGAGGTCGCAGAAAAGAATGACGGTTTCGTCGTCATAGCCACCCTCGACGAGACGATCGAGTTCGCTCAGCAACGAGCGACGGTTCAACAGGCCGGTGAGTGGGTCGTGGTCGGCCATGTGACGCAGTGCTTGCTGGATCGTCTTCAGATCGGTGACGTCGGTCGCGCTGAGGGTGAAGCCGCGGATCAAGCCGTCGTTTCGCAGATCGGCCAGATTGATCTCGAGGTGGGCGTGGCCGCCGTCGACGCAGGTGGCCCGCACCCCGATCCGCGCGATCGGCTCCATGGCGTGCAGTACGTCGCAGAAGAGCTGCCGGTCGTCGGCATCCAGCAGGTCGCTGAAGTGCCTGCCCACGACGGCCTCGCTGTCGATGCCGAGGACCCGGGTGATCTCCCCGTTGATGGAGATGATGGTGCCGTGCTCGTCGAGCGAAGCGAGGATCGTGCGGGCGTGGTGCACGAGGGCGCGGAGTCTGTCGGTGTCGCCACCACCCAACTCGAGGGCTTGGCGATCGGCAACGCGGCGAGCGCTGATCACGATCGCCTCGTCGACACCGGGCCAGGCTCCTCCCGAGACGTAGCGTCCGCGTGTCTCGTAGGCCTGCCACCCGCCGGCGCCATCTCGTACCCGTACATCGACGAGACCCCCGAGGCCCTTCCCCTCGACGGTGGTGAACGCACTCGCCGTGGTTGCGTGGTCATCGGGGTGCAGGAGTTCGAACAGCGATCGTCCGATCCACTCGGAGAAGACGAGTCCACTGGAGTCTGCAGCTGCGTCGTTCGCCCAGATGATGGTGCCGACCGGGTCGACCACGACGACGGGATCGGGGAGCAACGTCGTCAGGCCTGGAGGCTCGGGTGGACACTCGGGCATGGGACATCGTTCGGCACGTTCACGGTGCGAGAACAGCAAAATGATCCAAACGTCCTAGTGCCGGGGCCTGACCCCGTGGGGCGTCACAGACGCGCTGGTAGCGTCACTGCAATTCGGCTCACCTCCGCGGAGAATGCTCATGACATCCCCAGTTCGCGTTGCTGTCACTGGCGCCGCCGGCCAGATCGGTTACAGCCTCCTCTTCAGAATCGCCAGTGGCTCGATGCTTGGCCCCGACCAGAGCGTCATCCTCCAGTTGTTGGAGATTCCACCTGCGATGGGTGCCCTCGAAGGGGTTGCGATGGAACTCGACGATGGCGCGTTCCCACTGCTCGCCGGCATGACGCTGAGCGACGATCCGAACGCTGCGTTCGCCGGTGCCAACATCGCCATGTTGGTCGGCTCACGTCCTCGTTCCAAGGGCATGGAGCGAAAGGATCTCCTCGAGGCCAACGGTGCGATCTTCACCGCGCAGGGCAAGGCCATCAACGACAACGCGGCCGATGACATCAAGGTGCTGGTGGTCGGCAACCCGGCGAACACCAACTCGCTGATCGCAATGAACAACGCCCCTGATGTTCCGGACGCACGATTCACCGCAATGACCCGACTCGATCACAACCGGGCCAAGGCACAACTGGCGCAAAAGCTCGACGTGACCGTCAACGACATCACCAACATGACGATCTGGGGCAACCACTCCGCAACCCAGTACCCCGACCTCTTCCATTGCAACGTCAATGGTGCCAACGCCGCTGACGCGGTCGGCGATCAGGAATGGCTCGAGGACACCTTCATTCCCACCGTGCAGCAGCGGGGTGCGGCGATCATCGAAGCGCGCGGCCTGTCCTCGGCTGCGTCGGCTGCGTCGGCTGCGGTCGATCATGTCCACGATTGGGTTCTCGGCACCCCCACCGGTGACTGGGTTTCGATGGCAATCCCGTCCGATGGCAGCTACGGCGTGCCGGAGGGGCTCATGTCGTCGTTCCCGGTCACGTGTGCGGACGGTGCCTACGCCATCGTGGAGGGTCTCGACATCGACGAGTTCTCACAGAGCCGGATCGACGCAACCGTCGCCGAGTTGGTCGAAGAACGCGACACGGTGGCAGGGCTCGGCCTGATCTGAACCGGTGCCGGAGCTGCCCGAGATCACGGCCCATGCCGAGCGGCTGGCGGTCCGGTTCACCGGTGCAACGTTGACGGCGTTTCAGCCGCTTCACCTCACGACGCTCAAGACCTTCGACCCGAATCCCCGTGACGCCTGTGGGTCGACCCTCATCGCGACGGGGCGGCGGGGGAAGTATCTGAAGCTGCACTTCGAGAACGAACTCACCTTTGTCGTGCATCTGATGCAGGGCGGGCGACTTCGCTCGGACGCCACCAGAGCGAAGAAACCACGAGGCGGTATGGCCCGGTGGGAGTTCGGCGATGACGACGCGTTGCTCCTCACCGAGTCGGGGACCGAGCACAACGTCGGGGTGTGGTTGGTAGGCGGTGAAACCGAGGGGGTTGCTCCGCTCGACGGTCTTGGTCCTGACGCCGACATGGTCACTCGTGACCAGCTCACCGAGATCCTGCAGGTGGAGAATGCACGAATCCACGGGTTCCTTCGCCGTCAACGCCATATCGCCGGGATTGGACGCCTGCTCGCCAACGAGATCCTGCACGCAGCGAAGCTCAGTCCGTTCGCCATGAGCTCCAAGCTCGTCGAGGATCAGATCGACCGTCTCCATGCCGCGATGCAGTCCGTCGTTGCCACCTCGATCGACCATGAGCGCAGACTCGACGACATCGGCAGGTCTGCCGACCGTCCGAATCTCGTGCACCATCGGGTCGGTTTCGGCTGCACCACCTGCAACGACGAAATCCGATCGGTCGACTACCGCCGTTACACCGTCGCCTATTGCCCGAACTGCCAGACCGACGGCAAGGTGCTGGCCGACAACACGACGAGCAGGTTCCTGAAGTAACCGGTCTCAGGGTGTTCCGAGGGCGAGGTCGGCCAACACGTCGCGGTGCTCGATCAGCGCTGCGACGTCGCCGCCGATTCGCAGCCGGCCGTCGAGGAACGCCCGCTGGGCCGATACGGCTCCGCTGCGGATCCCCTCCGCAGTTTGGGCGTCGGTGACGACCCGAACATCGGCGTCGTCGCATCCACCCTTGCAAAACTCGGCGACACCGGCACCGATCCGTACCGTCCATGACGCACCGTCGATGATCTCCTGTTCGATCCTGAGTTCGAGGTCGGCGGGGGGCCGGGCCGCTGCAGCGGCTGCCGCCATCTCGTCGAACCATTCGTCGGAGAGAAAGGTCGTCACATGGTCAGGCTACGGCGCCTGGCTCTAGCCTCGGCGGCGTGGGACCGGAACGCAGACCCCCAGCGAAGCTCAGGCACCGACTGGGCGCCCGGATCCTCGACATCGTGACCCTCAGTTGGGTGCTCTTCTTCGTGCTGGTCGAACTCGACCAACGTCTTCTCGGCGGTGACCCGTGGGGGAAGCGACCGTTGCAGATCGATCTCGGCGATGCCCGCCCCCTCCTGTTGACGATCGTCGTCATCGGTGCGTACGAGATCGTTCCCGTCGCCGCGAAAGGTGCCACGCTCGGAAAGGCGCTGTTCGGCCTTCGACTCGTCTCGTCGGAGCGCCGCGCTCCACTTCCGTGGCCACGGGTTCTCGCCCGCACACTCGTGCTCTACGGGGCCCCCGTTGCGTTCGGTGCCTATGGCGGAGCCGTTTTGCTGTTGCTCCTCGCCAGTCTCACCCTTCCCGCAACCGGTCGTGGTCTCCACGACCGATTGGCCGGATCGATCGTCGTCGTCGCCGATCGCGACGCACGGGACGACTGATGATCGATACCGAGGCGTTCGACCCAGGCCATCCGCACCCTGGCCTCGACGACATGATCGACATCGAATGGGTCGACAAGCGGGCTGGGGTTGCCGGGCTGCTGCGAATTGCGGTTCGCCCGACGGCCGGGGCGTCGTGGTTTCTCGCCGTCGTGCACGAGCGGGGAACAGCGCCGGTCGTGATCCTCGACTACGAACTGCCGCTGGTGTCCAATGCGTGGGAGTTTCGTGCTCCCGGCATCTGGACCGATTTCGTGTGCGAAACGCCGATCGAGCAGTGGACGGTCGGCCTCGAGGCGTTCGGGATTGCAATCGATTCCGACGTGGTGGTGACGCCGGAGACCTTCGGTGACCACACGCCGGTCGGGCTCGACGTCGATGTCGAAGCGGCGATGGCCCCCGATGACGATGGTGAGGGATTTGGGCACGACATCACGTTTCGCGGTGAGGTGCTCGTGGGGACGAATGCGTACGAGGTCGATGCGGTCGGTGTGCGGCGTCGGCGCTGGGATGGGCAGTGGCCGCGCCTCACGCCGTTGCCACTCGGCTTCGAACCCGAGACTCGTGTCGCGGTCCTGTGGCCCGGGCAGCCCTCACCGGAGATTCGAGGTTGGGTCGGAGGAAATCGGCCGGGGTGGGTGGAGCTGCCGGGATAGGAGGCGGCCTCCTCAGAGGCTGCGCCGGCTGCCGATCTGGGTAGTCGCCATCACCAGACCGAACCCCACGAATGCGAGGATGGCCGGCCCGACGAAGGCGTCGAGGTCGGGTGGCCAGTCGAGTGTCGTTCCGTCGATCACCTCGGATGCATCCTCTGCAATGATGCCGACCCCGTTCGGCCACGGCCACAGCACGCGGAGCGAGCCGAGCATCAGCCCGATGAGGGCCGCCATGACCCGATTGAACTGGCGCTCGAGCACCCAACCCAACAGCGATGAGAAGAGGGCCAGGCCGACGATCGCACCGATACCGACGAGCGCAAGGTCGATGATCACCCGATCGTGGATGGCGCCGAGTACGGAGGCGTACATCCCCAGCATCAAGAGGATGAACGAGCCCGAGATACCGGGCAGGATCATGGCGCAGATCGCGAGTGCCCCAGAACCGACGAGCATGAGTGGACTCGGGTCGGTGATCGGCCCTGACTGAAATCCGAGGAGCCAGAAGGTGGCACTACCGATCACCGCCACGATGACGCCATGTTCGGTCCGTCGCGCCGTCAGCATGCCCTGAGCAACCAGCACCGAGCCGCCGACGAGGCCGAAGAACAGTCCGGCCATCTCCTCGGGCGTCTCGCGCAGTTGGGTCTCGATGATCGAGGCGAGGGAGACGACGGCGACGCCCACACCGGCGAGGAGGGGAGCGAGGAACAGCCAGTCGATCGCCGTGAATCGCCGCCAGAATCCCCGGAGGTCAGCGGTGAGGAGTTTGCCGAGGGCGCGAGCACCGGAACGGACCGTGTCGATGAGCTTGTCGTAGATCCCGAGGACGAGTGCAACCGTTCCCCCCGAAACGCCGGGCACGACGTCAGCAGCCCCCATCAGGAAGCCGCGAGCGAGCTGGGCTGCGATCTTGGGGAACACGGCGGCCGACTGTACCTTCGGGTGGGATGACGGACGCGGCACGCGACGCAGACCGAGGGCGCCTGATCGATGTCGGATCGGTCGCATTGTGGGTCGACGACATCGGTCCGACCACCGGAGATCCGGTTGTGCTCCTCGCCGGCGCCGACAGTCCGGGATTTCGGTGGGCGCCGTCCTTCGTCGATGTGCTGGTGGGTGCTGGCCATCGCGTGATCCGCTACGACCATCGAGATTGTGGGCGATCGACCTTGCTCGGATCCGACGCCGGGTATGTGCTCGACGATCTCGCAGGCGACCTCGTCGGTCTGCTCGACCGATTCGAGATTGCGTCGGCTCATCTTGTCGGGCGTTCGCTAGGCGGCATGGTTGCCCAGGTTCTGGCGCTCGAGCATGCAGATCGGGTTGCGTCGCTCACCTTGCTGTCGACCACGCCGGGCATCGACGACAACAGCCTGCCCGGACCCGACGAGGGATTCGTCGACAAGATGATGCGACGTCTCTATGCGGGTCCGCCCGACGATCATGTCGAACGAGTGCAGTGGCTTGTCGAGCTCGCCGAGTGGATGGCTGGGACGGCCTATCCACTGGATCTGGAAGCAGAGGTCGTGTTGGCCGATGCGCAACTTCGCACCGGATGGTCTCCCGACTCCGGGCACGGGGTTGCGGCCTTCGGCTCACCCTCCCGACTCGAACGGCTCGGTGAGATCCGACGTCCGACGATGGTGGTGCACGGCACTGCCGACCCGGTCCTCCCGATCGCGCATGGCCGGGCCCTCGCACTCGGCATCGATGGCGCGGTCTTCGTGGAAATCGATCAACTCGGTCATGAAGCGCCGGCTGCGTTTCTGGAGGAACTTGCGCCAGCGCTGCTCCACCATCTTGCCCACGCCCGACACCACTGATCTGTCGAACCAGCCAACCCTGAGTGCGGTCGACCGGTGCCCTGGGGTCAGATCATCACTTCGATGAGGCTGGGACCCGGGGTGGCGAGGCTCGTTGCCAGTGCTGCATTGAACTCGTCGGCGGTGGTCGCCCGTTCGGCCGGGACGCCCATCCCCGTGGCAAGCGACACCCAGTCGAGGGCGGGATTGGTGAGGTCGAGCATGCTCATCGCCTTCGGCCCCGGGGAGTGCGCACCGACGCGGTCGAACTCGAACTGCAAGATCGCGTACTTGCCGTTGTTGAAGATCACGTTGGTGACGTCGAGTCCCTCTCGAGCCTGGGTCCACAGCGCCTGCACGGTGTACATGCCACCGCCGTCCGCCTGCATCGCAAAGACCCGCCGATCGGGGCACGCAATGGCAGCGCCGGTTGCCGCCGGAAGGCCGTAGCCGATCGAGCCGCCGGTGAGCGCCAGCAGCGTGAAGGCAGGGGTCCCTCGGAGGGCACTCTGGTAGCCCCCACCGGCCGTGCCGGCCTCGTTGACCACGATGGCGTTGTCCGGCATGAGGTGGGCCATCGCGCGCCCGACGGCGGTCGCGTCGAGCTCGCCGTCGGGGAGCGTCGGCCGGTCGAGCTCGAGGATCTTCGGCGCTGCATCAGCTGCACCCGATCGTTCGACCAACGCCTCGAGGGCCCCATCGATGTCGCCGGTGATCTCGCAGATCTGGTGCACGGTTGCACCGTCGGGGGTGAGCTCGTTCGGCTTGTCGGGGTAGGCGAAGAACGTGATGGGTGGGTGCCCTCCGATGATGATCAGATGTTCGGTGCCGTCGAGTTGCTGTGCTGCCAACTCACCGAAGTACTGCAGGCGAGCAACCGGAGAGCGGCCGGCACCGCTTTCTTGACGCGGCGCCCAGGTCGAACAGAACACTCGGGTACCGGTTCCCGCCGTCAGTTGGCCGACGAGCCGGGCCCGCTGCTGGGTGATAGTGCCGCCGAGGACGAGCGTGCACGCTGCGCCGGAGGTGATGGCTGCGGCGGCGGTGTCGATGGCCCGCTCGTCGGGTGCGTCGGGGGCGGGCACCGTCGTCAGATCGGCAACGGCGGTCTTGGTTGTCGGGTTCCATGCCGTGTCGGCCGGAAGAATCAAGCTGGCGACCTGGCCGGGTGCGACCATCGAGGCCTCGATCGCAGCTGCACCCATGGCGGCGACCTCATCTGCGGTGTCGGCACTGCCCACCCAATGCGACATGGGGGCGGCAATACCCTCGACGTCAGCGGAGAGGGGAGCGTCGAATCGGCGGTGGTAGGTCGCATGGTCGCCGATGATGTTGACCATCGGTGTTCGGGCCTTCTTGGCGTTGTGGATGTTTGCCAACCCGTTGGCCAGGCCGGGACCGGTGTGCAACAGGGTCGCAGCAGGCTTTCCGGCCATGCGGGCGTAGCCGTCGGCCGCGCCCGTCACCACACCTTCGAACAGGCCGAGAACACACCGCATCTGCGGGTTGGTGTCGAGCGCAGCCACGAAGTGCATTTCCGACGTACCTGGGTTTGCAAAGCACACGTCGACGTCGGAGTCGGTGAGTGCCTTGACGAGTGCCTGAGCACCGTTCAGTTGCTGATCGCTCATGATGCACTGGCTAGCACGCGGCATCACTGCCCCGCATGTTGCCGGGACTGTGCGTTCCCCGATCGACCAGAGCCGAAGCGGTCGGTTGCGCTACTGGCTGGCCAGCGAGCGATTCTTGACCTTCGATCGGACGTAATCGCGGTTCATGAACGCAATGAAGTCGAGGGGAATTTCCTTCGGGCACGCCTCGTGGCATTCGCCGTGATTGGTGCACGAACCGAAGAAGTCCTCCATGGTCTCGACCATGGCCTCGGTGCGCTTCCATCGTTCGGGCTGACCCTGCGGCATCACGTTGAGGTGGTGCAGCTTGGCCGAGGTGAAAAGCTGAGCAGCCGAATTGGGGCACGCCGCCACGCAGGCTCCGCAGCCGATGCAGGCGGCCGCATCCATGGAGGAGTCGGCCACCTCTTTCGGAATCGGGATCTCGTTGGCGTCGGGTGCGGTGCCGGTCGGCGCCGAGATGTAGCCGCCGGCTTCGACGATGCGGTCGAATGCTCGGCGGTCGACCATGAGGTCTTTCAGCACCGGGAACGACGTCGCCTTCCATGGCTCGACCACGATCTCGTCGCCGTCGTTGAACTTGCGCATGTGCAACTGGCAGGTCGTCGTGGCTTTTTCGGGGCCATGGGCCTGGCCGTTGATCATCACCCCGCACGTGCCGCAGATGCCTTCGCGGCAGTCGTGCCCGAACGTGATCGGTTCGACGTCGTCGGCGATCAGGCGCTCGTTGACGATGTCGAGCATCTCGAGGAATGACGCGTCCTCGGGGATGTCGTTGGCGTCGACATCGAGGAACGCTCCCTGGGCGTACGGACCACTCTGACGCCAGATTTTCAGCTTGAGGTTCAGCATCTTGCTCATCTCGTGTACCTCACTTGTACGAGCGCTGCGTGAGCGCCACGTTCTCGAAGTGGAGGGGTTCCTTGTGCAGGGTCTGGGCCTGGTCGTCACCGTTCCACTCCCAGGCACCGACGTAGGCGAAGTTCTCGTCGTCGCGGAGCGCTTCGCCCTCCTCGGTCTGGGACTCCTCCCGGAAGTGGCCGCCGCAACTCTCGGTGCGGTGCAGTGCATCTCGGGCCTTCAGTTCGGCGAACTCCATGAAATCGTCGACCCGGTTCACTTTCTCGAGCATCGTGTTGATGCCGTCGGGTGATCCGAGCACTTTGACGTTCTTGCGGAACTCTTCCCGCAACGCCGGGATCTCCGACAGGGCCTTCTCGAGGCCGGCCTCGCTGCGGGCCATGCCGCAGTACTCCCACACGATCTTTCCGAGTTCTCGGTGGTAGTACTCGACGCCGTGGGTGCCGCCCTTCTTGGAGGTCCAGTGGCGGGTCCGGTCGTCGACTGCTCGTATGGCGTCGGTGAAAGCGGGATCGTCGGTGGAAAGTGCGGCCTCCCCCAACTTCGGCGCCAGATAGTCACCGATGGTGTACGGCAGCACGAAGTAGCCGTCGGCCAGTCCCTGCATGAGTGCAGACGCACCGAGTCGGTTGGCGCCGTGATCGGAGAAGTTGGATTCTCCGAGCGCATAGAGCCCCGGCACGGTGGTCATCAGGTTGTAGTCCACCCACAGGCCGCCCATCGTGTAGTGGATCGCCGGGTAGATGCGCATCGGGACGGTGTAGGGGTCTTCGCCGGTGATGCGCTCGTACATCTGGAAGAGGTTGCCGTACCGCTCCCGCACTGCTTGCTCACCGTCACGGGCGATGGCAGCGGCGAAGTCGAGGTACACGCCGTTCTTGAGCGGCCCGACGCCTCGACCCTCGTCGACGACGGTCTTGGCGTTGCGGCTGGCGACGTCGCGGGGCACGAGGTTGCCGAACGCGGGGTACTTCTCCTCGAGGTAGTAGTAGCGGTCTTCTTCGGGGATGTCGGCCACGGCGCGAGTTTCGTCGTGGTCGCGCGGCACCCAGATGCGTCCGTCGTTTCGCAGTGACTCCGACATGAGCGTCAGCTTCGACTGGAACTCGTCGGATGCCGGGATACAGGTCGGGTGGATCTGCGAATAGCAGGGGTTGGCGAACAGGGCGCCTTTACGGTGAGCCCGCCACGCTGCGGTGACGTTCGACGCCATTGCGTTGGTCGACAGGTAGTAGACGTTGCCGTAACCGCCGGTCGCCAGCACGACGGCGTGAGCCGAGTGGGCGTGCACCTGGCCGGTGAGCATGTCACGCACCACGATGCCGCGGGCCTCACCGTCCTTGGTGACGATGTCGAGCACGTCAGAGCGGTTGTAGAGCGTGACCTTCCCGGCTGCGATCTGGCCGGCAAGCGCCTGGTAGGCCCCGAGCAGGAGTTGCTGGCCGGTCTGGCCGCGGGCATAGAAGGTGCGGCTGACCTGGGCGCCACCGAAGGAGCGGTTGGCCAGGAGACCGCCGTACTCGCGGGCGAACGGCACACCCTGGGCCGCGCACTGGTCGATGATGTCGACCGAGACTTGGGCGAGCCGATAGACGTTTGCCTCACGGGAGCGGTAGTCGCCCCCCTTCACCGTGTCGTAGAAGAGGCGATAGACGGAGTCGCCGTCGTTTCGGTAGTTCTTCGCTCCGTTGATGCCACCCTGAGCGGCGATCGAGTGGGCCCGTCGCGGCGAGTCGTGAAAGGTGAAGACCTTCACGTTGTACCCGAGCTCTGCGAGCGACGCAGCCGCAGAGGCCCCTGCGAGGCCGGTTCCCACGACGATGACATCGAACTTGCGCTTGTTGGCCGGGTTGACGAGTTTGACCGAGAACTTGTGGTTGTCCCATTTGTCCTGGATCGGGCCGTCGGGGACCTTGGCGTCGAGGGTGACCATCAGCCGTTCTCCTCTGCATCGATTGCATATGAACCGGGTGTGTGATTGTCGATGTCGATCAGGCCACCTTGCACGGCGAGTGGAAAGCTCAGGTTGCCGATCAGGATCAGACCGGCGATGCCGCGAGCGAAGCCCTTGCGCATGCCGTTGTACCTCGGGTTGTTGATGCCGAGTGTCTGAAACATCGACCAGGCGCCGTGAAAGATGTGTACGGCCAAGGCGATGTTGGCGGCGATGTAGATGATCGCGATCGGGAGCGCGCTCATCGAGACGTACACGTTGTTGTACGGGTCTCCTGCGTACCAGTCGTCGCTCAGCCACCCCCACGTGAGATCGGCCAGGTGGAAGAGCACGTAGAGCAGAACGATCGGGCCGGTCCAGCGCATCGTTCGACTTGCGAAGTTGGCGGCCACGAAATCGCGTTTGCCCACGTAGGACTTGTCGGCCTTGTGACTCATCCGGCTCAGCGAGTAGGCGGCGTGGATGTGCACGGCAAACATGGCGATCAGCCCGAGACGCAACGCCCACAGCACACCCGTGCGGGGGACGAGGCGGCCGCCGAGTTCACGCAGTGCCTCGGCGTACTCGTGGACCTCCGTGGGACCCTCGTAGAGGTGGAGGTTGCCGATCATGTGCACCACGACGAAGCCGAGGAGGCCGATGCCGGTGAGTGCCATGGCGTACTTCTTGCCGATGGCCGTCTGGTAGAGGTTCAACGGCCAGGGGAGTTGTGGTGCCCGCTTCCTGACGGGCGGGACCGAATGGTCGGCGATGGTCTGCGCCATTGGTGTCGTTCCTTGGTGGAGCTCGTGCCCTTGTGAATGGGCCGCGTGAGCCCCAACGGTACTGGTCTTTCAGCGATACGGCCCACTCGTGCGGGCGGATGCACGGCGAGTCAGGCCACCGTCGTGTGATACCGGTTCGTGGCGGTCACCAAGCCGTCGGAGTTGTCGGCCGTGAGTTCGAGTGTGAGGGTGAGATCACCGGCGCCGCGAACGACGATCGACAGGTTGGCGATGTGCTCGACGGTGTCGGCGCCGATCGCCCCCTGGTACCTGTGGGTCTGCGTCGAGCCGTCGGGGTGGTGCACGGTGGCGGCGAGGCTCGCATCTGCCAACGAGGTGTGCAGGTCGGAGACGACGTGGAGAGCCACCTCGACGTGCGCGCCGCGGGCCAGGTTGTCGGGGAACGGATCGGCGACGACGATCACCGGAGCGCAGGCGGCCTCGACCGTCTGCCATGCTGGCTTGGCTCGACGGTCGTGGTCGAGGATGCCGAACCCACCTGCGGGTGAGGGATCCGCAAGGTAGAAGGCGAAGAAGCCCCCGGTCGGCCGGTATTTGAGGCGCCGAAGTGTCTCGATCGTGGTGCGCAGCAACTCCGCCTGTGCTGCCTGCCCCATTCGCGCCCACGTCGGCCCGTCGGGAATCGGGTCGGGTGACACGAGGTGGTGCAGCGAGGTGGCGGGCGCCCCGATCGCCTTCCCGATCCGGTCCCAGTCGAGCGAAGGCCACTGGGAAGAGTGCAGAACGGGCAGGTCGGGGTCGACGGTGGCGGCGCCGAACGCAGTCACGAATCGGCCCATTCGAGGGATTCGGGCGATTGCGGCGCCGAGGTCGGCTGCGCGCAAGCCGTGCCACCCGAACCAGAGATGGCTCGTGGTGCCGTCGAGTTGGGGCAGGTGGGGCGGTACCGCAGTGTGGATCACGATCGGTCGTGAGCCATCGGTTCGCTGCAGGACTCGTCGAACCGAGGTGTCGAGGACGGCCCGGTTCCACGACGGTCGCTGTTGACCGATGACGGGCGGGGTGACCGGTGGGTTGACCGGTCGTGCGAAGGGTTCGTCATGGGTACACCACACGGCCACCGACGGGTGGTGGGAGAGGTGGTCGACCATCTCTCGGGCTTGCCGCACCGCTTGACCCCGGACGCTGCGGGCCATGACGCCTCGGAGGGGCATCTCCTGCCAGATCAGCATGCCCAGTTCGTCGGCCGCGTCGTAGACCTCGGGGTGTGCGACATGGGCAACGAGGCGGATCATGTCGAAACCGAGCGCCTTGGCCGCTTCGACATCGGCTCGTACCTGTCTGATCGAAGCATCGCCAGGTTGGGGAAGCAGGACGACGCCTTTGGCAAAGAGTCGTTCGCCGTTGACCACGAGGTGCCAGTTCTGCATCTTCACGGTTCGGAAGGCCGTGCGGCAGCGTCGTTCGTCCTGCACGATGCCATCGACGACCAACGCACACGACAACGAGTGGAGTGGCTGATCGCCGAGGCCGTGGGGCCACCAGCGGTCGGGCTTGGGGATGTCGATCGTCCACTCGACTCGGTTCTCGCCGTGGGCAGCCGGATGATGGAGTTCGTGGTCGACACCGGCCACGTTCGTGCGAAGCACGACCGGCCCACCACCGGGATGGTCGAACACGCAGCGAAGGGCGAGCTGAGCCCGTGACGCGTCGGCGTCGACGCAGGTCACCCGAAAATGTTGAATCGCCGCCGTGCCGGTGTCATAGATCGAGACTCCCTGCCAGATCCCGCCCGGATTGCGGCCGGCCGCCCCCGCAAGTTCGGGGTCGAGCACAGCTCCCATCAGATTGGTTCGTTCGTCGGGATTGCCGAAGCTCGGGACGCTGATGTCCACGGCAAGGAGGTGGTGGTCGGATGCCTCTCCCGGCGGGCGGGTCGGACCCATGAGATCGGTGACCTCGAAGCGGTGCGGAACGAAGTAGCCATCGGTGTCGCCGACGTAGGCGCCATTCAGCCAGACGTCACCTTGTTGGGTGATGCCGTCGAGCCGAAGCCACCGCCGTCGGCCCTCCGCCACCGGCTCCATGTCGAATCGTCGGCGATACAGCACCGAGCGTTCCCTGGCGA
>Ga0255776_10000453_pt1 | contig 47084 bp, 32 predicted proteins | sample 071ome_19_FD_179974 | JGI IMG/M metagenome (GOLD analysis project Ga0255776, IMG submission 179974) | Coastal salt marsh microbial communities from the Groves Creek Marsh, Skidaway Island, Georgia - 071413AT metaG (version 2) | ecosystem: Environmental > Aquatic > Marine > Intertidal zone >... | reverse complement strand
ACACACCCGCCCATACCCCAACGCGTCATGTCATTCTAGTTGCGGGCTGCTGACATGGAGTAGATTCCGAGAGATGTGTATGCCGAGGCATTGTCCAAAGGTATCCAAAGCGGCGCCGAGTCGCACGCATTCCATATGGCTCTCGGCTCACACTTATATTCTTAGAAGGAACTGTGATCCGCCCGACAGGATGAACAGGATGTACCGGATGGATTATCTACGTTATGATGCGTTTTGGTTTGAGGGGATATCTCAATGAACACATTGTTTAATCTTTATTCTTGATGGTGAACCAACGGGTTTGCTTGGGATCCCAGGTTATGGGGAGGTGGATGCGGTTGAATGCGTCGAGTTTTAGCTCGATGGCTTGTTCTTGTTTGCCTTCGGGGAGGATGATGGCTGTATTGGTGATGCCGGTGTAGTAGAGATTTAGAGAGAGTTGCTCCGTAGTTTTTTTGCTCAGCGGATTGAAACCTACCCACATACCGTGATGCTCCAGAGTGGGATTGGCGTGGAATACCCAGTCGGGTCGTTGACCGTCGGGGCGGCGGGATGAGGTGTGGATGATGTCGCTTTCCAGTATATCTCGATGTTGTTTATACCAGTCGACCCAATGTTTGACTCGGTCACGCGTCTGATCGGTGTCGTAAAGTCGATGTCCACGATAGACGGCCTGAACTCCGGCTCCCAGATTGGATGCAAGCATCGTTTCGTAATGAGGTAAGTGTTCGTTCAATGGTTCGATCGTCGCTGCGTCCCCGCCTCCATGGTATTGCGTCAGCGGTACGAACATCCATCCCATGCTGGGTGTTTTTTGAATGGAGCCATCAAAGATATTCTGTCGGGTATGGATTTGTTGTTGGACACGGGGGAGTGACCAGTTGACTTCGCGGTAGCCCATGCCTGCTTCGTTGGCGCCACTTAGGTAGTAGTAGTCGGGGACGCGTAGATAGATGCCTTTTCCTCGCATCCATTGGTAGAAGCTGGTGATCATTTTCCATTGTACCCAGCGACTATCTGCCACGCCTTTCTGATACGGTGGTCGACTGGATGCATCCAGATCTCCGGGATAGGAACCATCGTGGACAAACTTGTTGAATCCGGTTTGTTCAAAAAAAGTGGTTAGTTTTTGAAAGTAATTTAGTCCCCATTCAGAAGCAAGAGCGGGGCAAAAACCATGGGTTTGTCCCCCCGGCTTCCCGGTATCCGGGTGGATGCAGTTGTCTGTTTCGGGTTGGACACGGCGGCTGGATAGAAGGGAATAGCCACCCATTTCGATGCCCTTTGATCTGGCATAGTCTGTCAATGATTTGAAACGTGCCAAATATTCCGGATCATTGTTTTCCATGTTCAAACCACTGCCAAAACTCAGATTCACGATTTCAAACCCGCACTCTGCCGCCTGATCGATGGCTGTTCTCACTTTGTCTTCATTCGATGTTGTTAAATGCAGAATCAAAGGGTTCTCCGTCACCCAAGGGGCGATGACGCGATACATTTTACGCAGAGCCAATCCTTTCCGATAACGTTCTGTCGTGTCAAAGGGCATGATGAAACAGCGAAAGGATTCAAACGCGCCTCCCGGGATAATCGTCTGGTCTGGTCCAATCTGTGGTCCTACTTTTAGAAGACACGGGTTTTGTTTCAGGTAATTGACCTGGGTGTCAAAAAGTGGATCGGGTTGCCAATGAACGCTGAACCGTGTGCTGTTCTTCACTGAAAATCCGCCAAATGCATAATCGGTTTCGACATGCAGATTGGGCGGATCCATCGACACACCTTCGCGAAATTCCACCGGATCTTCAAACGGCACGATGGCAAGAATCTCCGCATGAAATCGATCCACGTCATGGGGTTGGTCTCCATTATTTTTAAGGGTTAACCATTTGCTCATGGCTGGAATGCCGTCATACATCTCATAATGCACGGTGACCGAGAGCTGCTTCATCCAATCTGGACTTGGTTTTCCGTCTGCCAAACGTTGGGGCGCTTTATAGTGCATTTGCAAGGAACGACCTTTGGGGGGCCATGTGGCATCGGGGGCATGATGGCGGACGCGATTCCACGCCATTCTTTCTTTGGGCAAACCCTGGTCAAAATGCGTGAATTGAAAGCTGCCCGGCCAGGTTTCCATGGCATTGATCCATTCCGGGGTTAAATAAGCGTGATTGGGCTGCCCCGAAAGACCACCAATGGCGACCGGTATGTCATCCAGGGTCACTTCAGCCTCCGGGCGAACGGATCGCAGCATCGATTCGCCAGTCATGAGGTTGTCGAAAGATATGGTGGCTGCGTTGGGTGTCAGTTTCCAAACCCTCCGAATCAGGCCGTTTTCAAGTTGAAGGGTTCCATTTTCGGAATCTTCCATGAAAGTGGTCTTGAATGCATTGGGCTCAATCAACCAGTCTTTGATGGGTAAATAATTTGCGGGACGTTCGCTTGTTGCATCCCACGCATTTAGCAACATCATGGACAAGATGAGCAGAAGGGTAAGAAAACGACTGCGTTTGAAAACGGAATGCTTGGAAACCATGCATATCGAATCCGAGGATGAATCTTGAGTGCTGGATGACATTCGTCCATCATCGCCAAACTTGATTCGAATCTCAATCGTTTAAAACCTGAGGTGAATCAAAATTCCGCTCAATTCATGGCACATCATTCCAAGACTTGTTTCATCGTGAATCCCTCCGCCAAAGGGGATCGTGCACGGTCCTTTTTGCAGTCCAGGCAGAGATGGAGTTCGGTTGGCACTGTCTTGGAGACGCGCGGGCCCGGTGATGGTGAAGAACTGGCCTTTCAGGCGGTTCGCGATGGTTTTACCACGATCATCGCAGCGGGTGGAGATGGAACCGTACTGGAAGTTTTGAACGGTATCATGAGAGATTCCGGAAGAGCAAAAGGGGTCCGTTTTGGCGTGCTTCCGTTAGGCACAGTCAATGTGTTTGCCAAAGAACTGGGGATGCCCGCCTCCCTCGAGTCCTGCCGAAGCGTCTTTCTTCGATCCAGAACCAAAGAGATCGATTTGCCATATGCTCAGTTTGATCACTCTGATCAAGGCCGCTGCAAACGTTTCTTTGCGCAACTGGGAGGAGCCGGCCTGGATGCTTTTGCCATTCAGGCGGTGAATTGGGAGTTAAAGAAACGACTGGGTCCTTTCGCCTATGTGTGGGCGGGGTTTAAGGCCATATCCCGGGACTTACCACTCATTCAATGCCGGACAAAGGATGGGGAGCAAGCCAATGGCACGATGGTGTTGATTGGAAACGGAACCTTTTATGGCGGGAAGTTTCGAATTTTTCCGAATGCTACGTTGACCGATGCTTGTCTGCATGCATTGGTGTTTCATCAACTGCACTGGAGTCGTCTGCCTGGCTTGGGAGTGGCTCTTTGGTTGGATCGCCTGCATCTGCGACACGATGTGACTTACTTGCGATCAACCCGTTTTGAATTGACTGGTTCAAGGGAGATCCCTTTCGAACTGGAGGGTGACGTTGTGGGAACCTTGCCGGGTCAAATCGAGGTGTCGGGAACAAAACTTCAGGTTATCGTTCCCTGAAGAGAATTATTTTTCTGTTTCTTAGCCCTGGGACCATAAATGTCCAAGGGTGGCGGGCAAGATGGGTGCGTTATGAATGACCAAACAACAACGTTTCCATGGCAGCACACTCAAATGACCCGTATCCACCCTCGTCGTGTCTCCCTTTCCTTACATTCCGAACGGAAAGGTATTCGAAGGCTGGAGGAACGACGCATTATTTCAGGTGTCGATTTTGGGCGACAGGAATTTGATGCCTTCCAGAAACCTTTCAAACGATCCGCTATGGGGCATCACCGAACATCACGAGGAGAAACGGAGCCTGTATGGGTTTCGGTTTTGGGAGGAGTGGGGATCGCTATTGGGACGATTGCCTGTTGGATTCTTGTTTGATCAAGCTGGTTCTGATGGCTTTGACGACTCGAAATGCTCGACCCATTGATCCATCTCATTCAAAGCGGCTCCCGTGTAGACCATTGGATACATGGATTCCCAATACCATAGTTTCGCAAAATAAAATCCGATGGGTGAGACCTCTTTGTACGCATCGGATTCTATTTTCTCAAACAACCATTGACTCGAACGATGTAAAGCAGCTTGACTGGCTTTCTGCAAATCGAGTTTTAAACCGGAAACACATCGCAGTGATTTTGCCACAGCGCACATACTGAGCGTTGTTTCTTCAACGCTTGAGGGAGCGTCTTGTGACCCACCCCATCCTCCGTCTTGGTTCTGCTGGTTCAGGAGCCATTGAAGCGCCTTTTCTAGGGGGTCGTGGCAGGGTTGGATATGTTTGGATTCCAAGGCCAACAGACCTTCCAACACTTTCGTGGTTCCGTAGACCGGGTTCAGATCATCCTCAACATGCTGGTTGCCAAACCAAAGTGGCAGCCAGAATCCTTCGGTAGCTTGTTGATCCAGTAGATATCCAATAGCCTTGTTGATCGCCTTTTCGATGAGTCGTTGCTTTGATATCGGAAGGTGGGGCTTCCAAATCATCCAGGCTCTTAAAGTGTGAGCTGTCAGGTCGGCGCTGCTGCGATCAAATGGCAAGGCTCCCCAGCCGCGGCAAAAAGTGGGTATGCCACCGTCGCGGTTTTGTAGGTCGATCAACCAACGCACCCCCATCCAGGCCCGGTCTGCGATCGCATCCGGATGGCGACTGAGCCGATGCAGGGCAATCAATGCACCGGGTGTGTCATCCGCATCCGGTACGCCTCCCGGGAGATCGGTCCAAGCCCAGCCCCCGGGTTTTGCTTGCGTGTAGGGGTGGATCGTTTGGAACTGTTGATTCAACAGCCAGGTTTGAATGTTATGCTGATCACTCTCAGGCATGGTTGCCAGACCACGCATACCCAGTCCATGAACGGAAAGAGACGTCACCCACGTCGCCAAGTTGGTATCGATGGGCCAACTACCGTCCGGGCGCATGGAAATTTCAAGGAAGGCTTTCCCCGCTTTGGCCACCGGATGATCATGGCGTCCGCAACCGGCAAGGCTCATCAGGACGAAACTTGTCAGAGGGGTTGCCTCAAGAAAACCACCACTGGAAGGTTGGATCTCAAGCAATCGCCGCAGGGTGAGTCTTCGCGTCCATCGACGGACAAGTCGGGTGATTGGGTTGAGTGTCGGTCTATGATGGTGCCGCACCTGCCCGATGGCGATCAGCGCCGGCAGGGCATAACTCACCACCGGCAATTTCAAAGCGGCATACCAGCTTGGAGGAAAAGCCGCGAGTTCGAATGGAAGCTGTGCCACGGTTTGCCAAGCCGTTTTTCCCTCACCAAAACGTCCCGACAATGCACACATGGTGAGGATGGGGACCGAGAATGTCTTGTCTTTGCCGTAACGTTTGGTGATGGCTTTGGACAGATCTTCTCTGGAAAGGGAAGCCGCATGGGCCTGCAACCAGGTTTCGGCATGATGCATCAAATCCGGATAGGATTCCTTTCCTCCCTTGACGGCTCCAAAAGCAGCCCAGACCAATGCCGTGGTGCTGATGTTGCTGAAGCTCATGGAGGTGTCACCCCAACCTCCGTCTTCATTCACATGATCGTTCAGCCACTTGAGTCCGGCTTGTTGTAAATCGCTTGTGTGGTGTTTTGGATCCGGGGTATGGCGATCCAGCAGTGCCAGAGCGGTGATGGCGGTGGCGGTTGAAAGTGCGCTGCTGGAAAGGTGTCCTTCCCAGTGACCGGATGGAGTCCGGGCTGCGATTAGATCGTTGACCAGCTTGTGGTGGCATTGCCGGAATCGGTCCTGGTCAAAGTCCAGAAGAAAGCCGGTTTCCTGGACGTTTTTTGACATGCGAAAATGGATTCGGCCTGGTGGCCTTCAGTGTGGGAAAGCCTTGTTGGCTTATGATGATTTTTTGAAAACGTCACCCTGATCGCGTTGACGTTGTGGCATGATGGAACAGGCGTCCTTACAACCGAATAGCTTGCTCAGAATCAACCGATTGTTGCTGACCCATTGATAAATCTTTTCAGCAATCCATATCACGCCCGGGATCCACAATACCAGAGCCAGCGGAATGAGCAAAGGCATTCGGAGTGATACGAAGCGAATACACCTCGCTCCCCGATGGATGTTTCCCTTCTTGTCCAGACAATGAATGGCCGCCATCAAATCCTCCCGCTTGAGTTGAGGTGCGAGGGCCTGGACTTTCGGGTCCGCGATGGGCAATAAAGTGGTGATGTTCAGCCAATCCATCCACGTCAGCAACTTCATCTGAAAGGTGCAGAGGGGGCAATCACCATCGTAAATGACCACGTTTGTATCAGGGACCATATCGGGCGATTATTGGATATCTTTGGCACGCATCATCTCCTGTTGAACGAGAAGTTGATTGCGGTGCTTTGATTCGCAGGAATTTAATTTGGCTTTTTGTTCGGCTGTCAGGATGCACTCGATATTTTGGTAGCAGTTGCTCAAGGCCGCCCATCCAGCCAGAATTGTCTGATGATGGATGTTGGTCAATTCCGAGCAGGCACGACAGATTTCGGGGCTGATTTTTTCCAACTGATCAGGCGTGAGCGCCAGTTCCTGAGACAAGCGTTGTTTGAGCATGCTTGAGAGCTCGGTGTAGCAGGGGGATTCCGCTTGTTTGCTGCTCACCTGGGTCGAGGTCCAGACATTTCCCGTGACGATCCCCGCCAGGAACATCGCGGACAGACATCCGATGGTTTTGTAATGCAACGGTTTCATTTTTTCCAATCAAGGCGCCAGGGTGGCGGCGATGCCCGTGTTGGCGACGGACACGACTTCGGGCAGTTGTGAATCTATGGTTGAATGATGCCTGGCCATGGTCAGAGCCACAATGATGCACGCCACCGTCAGGGACCATTTGAGAACGGTCTCGCTGAGCTCTTCATCAACCCGTTGGCGCTTGGCTTGACACGCTGACAGCACGGACTTCACCCAATCCTGTGAAGGACGGACGTCCGATGCCTCAGGCGCCCGCGAGGCCGCTCTTAACAGTCGATTCAATTGATGGTCGGTATGCTTCATTCTCTTCTTGCCACTGTATTTCTTTCCAAATCTTCTGGAGACGTTTGCGGGCTCGAAATGCCCGCACTTTAATGACAGGTTCGCTCCATCCCGTCAGTTCGGCGATTTCTTTGGCTGATTTTTCCTCGACATACATGAGCTGCACCAGCATTCGGTCCTTTGGTTTCAGTCTCTCCAGCAACCTGTCGAGGACTTCCCGTGCAGCCATGTCACTGGCGGGATGTTCCGTGTCGTCCGTGCGATTGAGAGTCTCGATGACGGCGCATTCCTCTTCCGACAAATCGGCAAGGCGAAACTCCGGACGCACTTTTTCAGCTTTCAATTGATTGAGACAGGTATTCACCGCCACCCGCGAAACCCAGTGTTCCAGCGGCGCTTTACCACTGTATTTGTGGATCTTGGTGAAAATGACCGTGAAGATGATCTGTGTAAGATCTTCTTCTTGAATGCGTTGGGGTCGGTAACTGCGCGCAATCTTCAGCACCAGAGGATACAGGCGTTCCACCAGCATCCGGGCAGCTTCTTCGTTCTGCTCGATGACACCGTCGATCAACGTTTTGGTTTCCGGATCGATCTTCCTCATGGGGACTATTGGTTTTGCCTCAATCAGTCTTTCTTTATCTAACAGACAATGGACCCCGCGTCAAAGTTACACTTTCGATGATTGAAATGTCGTGGGGAGATCCGGTAAAAGGGGGGGCATGAGCACATCGGTTTGTCGTTGGGGTTTCTTGAGCGCCGCATCCATTGCACGGAAGAATTATCAGGCCATTTTCCATTCCGGAAATGGCAGGGTGGCTGCCGTGGCGAGTCGTGATCAGGCCAAGGCCCAACATTTCATTGATGAATGTCAGTTGGAGAGTCCTTTTGATCCGGTTCCTGTTGCTGTGGAAGGGTATGAGGCTTTATTGGCGGATCCGGATATTGATGCCGTTTATGTCCCGCTCCCCACGGGACTACGCAAAGAATGGGTGATTCGGGCAGCTCAGGCGGGCAAGCATGTGATGTGTGAGAAACCTTGCGGTGTTCAGGCTTCTGATGTGGAGGAGATGATCCAGGCCTGTCGGGACAACCATGTTCAGTTCATGGATGGCGTGATGTTCATGCACAGCCAACGCCTGCCAGCCATCCGGGAAGTGCTCAATGATGGAAAAAGTGTTGGAGATATCAAACGGATCACGGCCTTGTTCAGTTTTTGTGCGCCGGATGATTTTCTGAAGGGGAACATTCGTATGCACAGTGATTTGGAACCGGCCGGATGTCTTGGAGATCTCGGTTGGTACACCATCCGTTTCAGTTTGTGGACCATGCAATATGCGATGCCCAAAAGTGTGACGGGACGCATTCTCACCGGGGCTGCAGGAGATGACAGTGAAGGTCAGGTTCCGGTGGAGTTTTCTGGTGAATTATTCTTTGAAGGCGGTGTTTCGGCTGGTTTTTACAATTCGTTTCTCACTGAAAACCAACAATTGATCAGTGTCAGCGGTAACAAGGGGCAATTGACTCTGGATGATTTTGTGTTGCCTTATTTTGATGCGAAAGTGGGTTTTGACGTAACGAATGCGCATTTCGCCATCAACGGTTCCCAATTCAACATGGAGCGCCACACGCAACGGCATGCGGTGGGGGAATATTCCAATAACCACCCAAACGCCCAGGAAACCCGCTTGTTCCGAACCTTTGCTGACTGTGTGAACACAGGCAAGCTGGATCCGCACTGGCCCGAGATCGCTCTGAAGACCCAGCAAGTGATGGACGCCTGCCTGGAATCCGCCCGCAATGGGGGACAGGTCGTAGACCTTTAACCCGGGGCGTGGGGGGCGATCGGTCCGATCCGTCCGATCAGACTGATCCGACCGATCACCCAGACCACCGTTGGGGGTCCCCCTTCCACAAAAAACCTTTGCGCCCCTGCGTCTCGGCGTGAGATAAACACACCATGACGCAGCCACTCAATTGGAACAGTAAACAACTCACACGCGGTTGGCAGAAAGGCGTGACTTCTTTTTACTGGGGGCTCGGGTTCGAGGAAGCGGACCTGGACAAGCCTCAGGTCGGGATCGGTGTCCCTTTGCTTGAGGGCAATCTGTGTAACGTGCACGCTCACGAATTGGCTCAGGCCATCGCGGAAGGCTGTCGCAACGCTGGCTTGCTGGGATTTCCCTATGGTGTACCCGGAGTCAGCGACAACATCACGCAGGGGATGGAAGGGGGGAATGCTTCCTTACCTTCGCGTAATTTGATTGCCAACGCTTCCGAATGCGTGGTCAGCGCTCATTGTTATGATGCCATGATCGGCACGCATCATTGTGACAAGAACGGTCCCGGATTCGCCATGGCCTTGGCTCGCATGAACTACCCGGGCCTTTTACTCAGTGGCGGCAGCATCATGCCTGGGTGCTATAAGGGGCGTGATGTGACCATCCTTGACTCTTACGATGCGCAGGCCGCTGCCGACGTCGGGGAAATTCCTGATTCCGAAGCAGACAACATCATCCGTGCCGCATGCCCCGGGCCGGGTGGATGCGGTATTGCCGCTTCCTTCAACACTTGGGGCATTGCGATGGAAGCCATCGGTTTGATGCCGCCTTACAGCTCTTCCATTCCCGCGATCGATCCCGCCAAAAAGCAGGAATGCCTGGAAGTCGGAAGTTTGGTGAGGAATCTGTTGGAGAAGAATATCCGGCCACGTGACATCCTGACGCGCACCGCTTTCGAGAACGCAGCGGCTACCATTGCCGCTATTGGAGGTTCTACGAATGGCATGATTCACCTGATCGCTTTGGCGCGTGAAGCCGGAGTGGCATTTTCTCTGAAGGATATCCAAGCCATCCTGCGCAAAACCCCTGTGCTATGCAGTTTTGCACCCCGGGGCAAGCGCACCATGGTGGATCTGCACCGGCTAGGCGGCACGCCGATGTTGTTGAAATACCTATTGGACGCTGGAATACTCGATGGGTCTCCCATGACGGTGACTGGCAAAACGCTGGGCGAAAACCTGGCCAATGAACCCGATGTGACGGAAGAACAGGACCTGATTGCGCCACTGGACGCTCCCTATAAACCCTATGCCGACATGCAGATCTGTTTTGGAAATCTTGCTCCGGATGGCATGGTGTTCAAGGTTTCCAGCATGCAATCCCCGACCTTCCGGGGAACGGCAATGTGTTTTGAGGATCCGCGTGACATCATTACAGCGGTGAAGGAAAAACGTATGAAACCTGGAACCGTTGTGGTTCTCAGGAATCTGGGGCCGGTTGCCAGTGGCATGCCCGAAGTGTTGGTGGCGACATCCGCGTTGTCTGTCCCGGAGCTGGACGGCAAGGTCGCTCTCGTCTCGGACACACGTGTATCCGGAGTGTCACATGGGGCCATCGGTGTGCATTGTTCACCGGAAGCTGCTGTGGGAGGTCCGATCGGGTTGGTGCAGGATGGGGATACGATTGAGTTTGATTTGTTGGAGGGCCGCATTCATATGGACGTTTCGGACGAGGAGTTGTCGAATCGTCGGTCATCCATCAAACCCGCTCAAACCAGCTATTTGCGCGGTTATCTGGCTGACTTCGCGCATACCGTGACCCAGGCCAATGACGGTTGCGTCAGCCGTTGGGTCCTGGAAAAGTGAGTATCATTCAACCCATTTAAACACAAAAAAGGCGGTCCGAAGACCGCCTTTTTTGATGTGTTAAAAAGCCTGAGTTTTAAGCTTCCATAGGACCATCAGTGCCCCCGGTTAACTCTGAGGCAATGTGGACCGGTTTGTAGCCGCCGATTGCCTTGAAGTATAGCAGCAAGAGCAGATAAATAACGGCCATGGTTGCCGGGATGGCTGCGTCCGCCACCAGCGTTTTACGGTCACCAGCGATGGAAGAGGAATGAACCTTACGTTCCGTTTCGCTCAATTTTTCGAGTGCAGCGGCAGGATCGGCATTTCCAGCTTCAGCCAACTCGGTGCGGGCGTCTGCCAGTTTGGCTTGCACTTCACCCAGCTTGGCTCCGTCAAGACCGTTCACTTCTTTGAACATCAGGAACTTACTTGGAGTTTGTGATTTGTATTCCTGATAAACCGCTGCATCAGCAGTTTCGAGAGCCTCACCAGAGAAACGGTCTTTGGCGTAGCCGAGTCCTGCAGAACCAAGGAGACCTGCACTCATCATGCCGATACCGCCCATGATACTCATGGCAACAGCACCGGTTTTGGGGAAACGGTCACCGATCACAGCCAGCATGGTTGGCCAGAAGAAGGTTTTACCCAAGGCATATACCAGGAGAGCCAGCATGGCGCCAGAGAATGTGGTGATACCGCTGACCATGTTCAAACCAATCACACCCAGGATCGAGCAGACCAGAAGGATGCCGATAGGGGAAAGCTTCAATTTTTTCTCAATGAAGTCTGCGCAGAAACGCAGGGCGAACATGACGAAGGAGGTGAAAACGAACAGGATCTTACCTTCAGCAGGAGTCAAAATGTTACCTGTGATGTTTTGAATCCAGCCATCCGTTCCGAGTTCAACGGCACCCACCAATGCGTGGGTGATGAACAACACGAAGATGAGCCATGCTCCAATGGAGAATTTCGTGGTGGTGTTGGCGATAAAGAACAACACGACGGCAATTCCGCCGGATACCATGGGGGTCAATCCGAGAGCATTGCTGAAGAATAGATAGAGAAGGAAGCAGACGACGATACTTCCAAGGATACCTACATCCTTGAACATGTCGCCGAAGCTAAGACCTTTCTGAGAGGCTTCAGACTTGGGCATGTGCTGTCCAAGGAACATCAAACCATAGATGGCCGTCGGCACGAGGAACAGGGCCAACTGAACTTTCCAGTGGAAGGATTCGCCCATGGTCCAGCCAATCAGACCGCCGATCACCAAACCAGCCGGCCATGATGCATGGAGGATGTTGAGGTAATGGGTTCTGTTCTTGGGAAACAGCGTGGCTACAAGCGGGTTGGCGACTGCCTCCAGCGTTCCGTTCGCAATCGCGAATATAAACGTCCCCCAATACAGGAAGTTGTAGGCGGTCTGCGTATCCTGCCCCGACGATGCCGCAAAGGTCACAAAGGCGGATAGTGCATGGAATGCAAAGGCTGCGAAAACGAGTTTTCCGTAACCGATCTTATCCACGATGACACCACCGATGATGATACCAAAGCAGAAACCGGTAAATCCGGCTCCGTTGATTGCTCCAAGCTGTCCGGCATTGAAACCGAACTCGGCTCCCCAGTTGGCCAAAATGCCACCACGGATACCGAAACCAATGCCGGCGGCGAGAATCGCCATAAATCCGGCCCATAACAAACGCGCTGAATTGGGCGCGATTCCATCTTGTTTAATGTTCATAAAGCAGTTGTTTGGGTTGTTTCGAAACGAATGTTATTTCGGAAATGGATCCTTATTGTGTGAAGGCTGGCAGTTTTACAATTTTGCCACCCTTCAAAGCTGATTCGTGTGAGCAGATGCCGACGCAGGTCCAATTGGCTGATTGCTTGGCATTTGGGAACGGATCACGGCCTTCGATCAGGGCACTGACGAATTCGTGCGCCAAGTGAGGGTGCGAACCACCGTGTCCGGCGCCCTGGGTGAAGCTCAAGTGTGTCTTCTTGCCGAGGTCGTAAACGCCTTTGGTGGTGAAATGACGAATGCCTTTGGGCAAACGCGATGCGTAATCTTTGACTTTCACCCGTTTTGGAATCTTGGGTTCGGGCTTCTTGGCGGTGTGCAGAACGGGATCTTCTCCCTCGATCAACGGCCATTCAAAGGCTTGTTTGTCGCCGTAAACATCGAAGCTTTCGCGATACTGACGTGCGGTGTCGAACAAGCTGCGGTAAATACGTGCGGTCAGGTCGGAATCCTTGAACTTGATATGTGTGGTCTCCACTGCGTAGGGAGAGTTGTAGTGCTTGATCAAATCCTTGCGAATGGTTCCCGAACCGAAGCAGGAAACATATTCGGCTGAATCATTGGTCAGCGCCATGCAGGGGCCAACGCAGTGGGTGGCGTAGTGCATGGGGGGCAGACCGGGCCAGTAGTTGGGCCATCCGTCCATGTCCTGCTGATGGCTGGCCTGCAGAAACTGGATTTTGCCGAGTTTGCCTTTTTCGTAGAGTTCTTTGACGAAGAGGAATTCCCGGGCGTAAACCACGGTTTCCATCATCATGTACTTAAGACCGGTTTTTTTGCAGAGATTGACGATCTTTTTGCAATCCTCGATGGAGGTGGCCATCGGCACGGTACAGGCAACGTGTTTGCCGGCTTTCAATGCGGCGATGGACTGGGCGGCATGATCCGGGATGGGGGTGTTGATGTGCACGGCATCCACATCGGGATCGTTCAAAACATCCTCATACTTCTGGTAACGTTTCTCGATACCGAACGCATCGCCAATCGCATTGAGCTTCTTCTTGTTACGCTGGCAGATGGCGTACATGTTGGCGTTAGGGTGGTTCTGGTAGATGGGAATGAATTCAGCTCCAAATCCCAAACCAATGATCGCAATATTGATTTTCTTCTTGCTCATAAAATCCAGTAAATCTTTTTGGGTTGCCCCACATAATCCTACCCGGAAAAGCACCATGCCAGTCCACGACAATACCGTGCCTTTTGATAAAGGTAGAAGCGGAATAAGACCTTGGAGGCCTTTGCCTGTCAATCGAAATCTTGGCAAAACCCCTTCAAACAAAGGCTGGAAAGCTGTTTGTGGGGTGTCTTGGCACAAGGGGAACGGTTCAGCTTCGGGCGCTCTGGGGGGCCACCTTCTGGCGAAGGCAGCTACTTAGTTGGCGGGGCGTGTCGACGGGGAGTTGGCTGCAATCTCAGCATACGTCTTAAGAGCCCTGTCGAACGCCAACCTCGCAGCTTCCCGTTCGTCCGGATGTATGGTGTGACCACGGCTGCGCCACAACTGATGAATGGTCTCGGCACACCAGAGCGCACTTTCTCTCGAGATGCGAATGGGCTGCTCGTCAATGATGACGTTGACCGGATTGGTGTGCAGTTGCGGAAAGTGCCTCAGGGCCACCCAACTGCTGCGTTCAATATCGACCTGACGCTCCAGCGCATGAACACCACCATCCGCTGGAACAGACCAGGAATGTGCCACCTCTCCATTGATCACCAATTCCACGATCCGGGAACCACCGGTTTTCTGTCCGGATGGCGGAGGTCCATGAAACGTCACGGTGTCGCCAGCAAAACGTCGGCCTCCCGGCGGTGCAATCAGTCCCTGGGCGACTGTTTCCGGGGTTTCCGGGGCGAAGCTGACGTTCGCCTGAATGTCGACACTGCCTGGTTTTGGTAAAGTGACCTCTCCAAAACCGGGAGTTTTGTCGTTGACGCTGAAATGCAGCGCGTGGGCGAATCCGTCCGAGACATAGGAGCGTCCTTTCTTCAGCCCGTCACACCAGGCTGCGAAATCAAGTCGATCCAGGACTCCCATCTGCACATAAACCCTTCCCTGACCGACCCGACTGCCGCTCATGCATGGGAAATCTGTTTCGCCACTGACTTTCAGGGGGAAACCGCAGTTCAAAAGGTGATACCACATGTTCCATTCAGGTATACGAGCCGTATCCATCGCGCTGATGAAATCACACACTCCCAAGGCCGTGCTGACGCAGATTTCCATGGCGCCAACGCTGTTCATTTCGGGCACCACCCAATTGGGCAATTGATCGGCCTGTTGATCCATGATGTGTCTCAGTTCGCTTTGGGTCAGGGCATGATCGCGATCTTCATCGATGAACCGGAAGGCGGTGGGCAGTAAGCCGGATGCTGCCTCCTGGCGGTTCAGTAAACGATCCTGATCAGCATCCAATTGTTTCAACAGACGCGCTGATGCGGCGTCCGGATCGATCTGCAAGCCGCTGGCCGAGTGGGCATAACCCACGACGCCTCCCTGCTCCCTCGCCCAACGCATCACTGGAGTGGTCCAGGTGGGCCAACCTTGTTCTTTGGTTCCGGCGGAACCCGGGTAGGTTTGGTCTTTTAGATTGAGCAGGCAGACATGTCCCATGGACTGGGAGCCGAATCCGCTGATTTCCAGGTCATATTTGAGGAGAGTCATCGGATCGCTGAGTTGATGAGGATCGGGTGAAAAGAAATTTCGCTGGAATTCAAAGCAAGGCCCCCACGTCAGGACGCACCCAACATTCAATCCCTCGCCTTTGACTTGAAGGAACATGTCCTCAGGACTGACCCCCAGTGTCGGGGAATTGTAATGAGCGCAACCTGCCCCGTGAATGTGGTGGTCACCGCTGTAAAACCCGTGTTGGGCGGGATCAATCCAGCGTTCGAGTTGGATTTCGATGGTATGCTCGGGTTTTGCGGGGATGATCACATGTTCTTTGATGACCTTGTATTCCGGGCCTCTTGAACTTTGCACTGTGAATCGGCCGGGTGGCAGCAGGATGCTTTGACCGGAGTGACGGTAGATTTGTTCCTGAAAATAGAAATCAGGAGCCAGGCGTTTGGCCTGCGGTGGAAAGACGTGTCCTGCTTCATCACGAAACACCAGTCGGGCGGTGCTCGGTTTGCCATCGTGATCTTTGATGTTGAGGGACACTCGCGTTGCCGGTTTGATTTCGAACAGCACCGGAACTTCGCTTCGAAAACCAATATCCTGTGTACCTTGGCCGACATCGAATCCGATGTTGGCTTCCACCTTTCCGGGAACCGAGGCGTAGATCCAGAGAAGTTTGTATTCCAGTTCGAGTCCGCTCAGGTGGGTGGTGAGGGGAGGTAGTTCGTAAAAGCTGAGGTCGAGGAATCGTTGGGGATTGCCGGTTGGATCGCTGAGTTCGTCATGGGATTCACGCTGCATACGACGCGCCGAGAGCTGTGTCATGCCTCCATAGACCTGTCCGGACTGCGGGGAGGAAGCGTTGAGGCGTGCGGTAACCGTTCCTTGATTGATGACCTTGACGAGAAACGGGGTGTAACCTCCTTGATTCAGTTTTGGACTTGCCTTGCCTTTGCGGACCTTGACGCGTGATTCGGGATTGATGTCGATCTGGAATAAAGTGTGGTCATCCAGCGACTGAGTGATTTTTTTCACATCGCCGATGGATAAGGCATCATTGAGTTGAGCATTTGTTGCGGGTTCCAAAGGGATGCCGAGGAATTTCATGGTTTCCTGCAGGCGGCGGATTTGCTCCACGAAAGGTTGTGTGGGGACGTCGGCATATGAGTTGGATGACCCTATGGGCATCAGGACGACCAACACTAAAGAAAACAAGGATACAGATCTGGCGTTCATGAATACCGGGATATTAATCCAAACATCCGAATTCGCCAGCCAAATGGTTCAGAGGTGATGTTCTTCGGATCCTGCATAGGCAGATTAAACACCGTGATCTCACGCTGACGCACTTTGGACTGCGGTGCTCACGGCACCGCTTTGGGTACCTCATGGGAGCGTTGTGGTATCCTGGTATCTCCTCATACCTCCTTTCCCACTAGCACGAGAACTCTGACGAACCAGTTCTGTTTTATCAACTTTGGCAGCGGCCTGAGAATGCGGATCGTATCCAGAGCGGCGCTCCTACGCCGCAGTCCAAAGTGCAGGTGGCCCGCTCGTGTCCGCTGAAAAAATGAGTGACCGATGCTCTGGTGCTCGCATGTCAGCAGGTTGACGTTTATAGTCAGCGCATGAGTCAGGGGGATTTGTTTCAATCCAATCCGGAACCGAAAGCCGTTTCATTACCGAAATCCGCTGTTCCGGATACGAGTCCGATGGACGCGGAGTCCGCGCCGTTGGCTGCACGGATGCGTCCGCGTACGTTGGAGGAATACGCCGGTCAGGAACACATTCTTGCCGAAGGAAAACTCCTGCGCCGGGCGATTGAAGCGGACCGGATCCAGTCCTTGATTCTTTACGGTCCTCCCGGCACCGGGAAAACCACCCTGGCCCAGATCATCGCTCATCGAACGCAGGCATTTTTCGAGCGGATCAGTGGGGTGGAGTCCAATGTGGCCGAGATGCGTCGCGTTTTGGGCGGTGCGGCCAATCGATTGGTGAACACCGGCAGATCCACTTTGTTGTTTGTGGATGAAATCCATCGGTTCAATAAATCCCAGCAGGACGTTTTATTGCCGGATGTCGAGAGTGGTGTGATCAAGTTGATTGGAGCGACCACCCACAATCCATTTTTCTTTGTCAACTCGCCCCTTGTATCTCGTTCTCAGATTTTTGAACTGCAACCTTTGTCGGAGGCTGCCGTGTTGAGCTTGCTCCAACAAGCTCTTGCGGACAAGGAGAGGGGATTGGGCGATATGCCACTTAAGGTGGAGGAGGACGCGATGCATCATCTGGCCAAACTTGCCGATGGCGATGCCCGCAAGGCGTTGAATTCTTTGGAGATCGCCGCTCTCACAACTCCTGCAGGTAAAGATGGGACGGTTCGCATCGATCTTGCCGCTGCCGAAGAGTGCATTCAGAAGAAGGCGGTGGTTTATGATGGGGACGGGGACGCGCACTACGACACCATTTCGGCGTTTATCAAATCCATGCGTGGTGGGGATCCCGACGCGGCTTTATATTGGTTGGCGAAGATGATTCATGCCGGGGAGGATCCACGCTTTATCACCCGGCGTGTCATGATTTGCGCCGCCGAAGATGTGGGCTTGGCGGATCCCATGGCCTTGGTGTTGGCCCATGCCGCGCACGAAACAGTGGGGATCATCGGCTGGCCGGAAGCACGTATTCCGATCGCGGAAGCGGTGATTTACATTGCCTCCGCCAACAAAAGCAACAGCGCGATGACGGCGATCGATAAAGCTCTGGCGGATGTGCGATCCGGTAAAACCATCCCGGTGCCTGTTCATCTGCGCGATGCCCATTACCCGGGAGCCAAGCGATTGGAGCATGGTAAGGATTACCAATATGCCCATGATTACCCGGGGCATTTCGTGGCTCAGGAATATCTGGGCGTTGAACGCACCTATTACGAACCGACCGAACAGGGGGTGGAACGAAAAATCCGTGACCGCGTGCTGGCCTGGAGGGAACAGTTTCGCAAAATGCGGCAATCGAAGGGGAAGAACGACAAATGAGAAAGCAGGGTGCGAATCGTGTGCAGCAAACTTTGGAGCATGTGTTTGGTCAAATGAAGGAATGGTCCCTGATCTGGGGGTATTCGTTATTGCCGAAAACATTGAACATTGAATTCATGTCGCCGGATGAACCCGATCTGGGAAGATGTCATTTTGCCTCGGACACTATTTATTTGAACGGACAATTACTTCAGGAAGGTAAGGAAGCGTTGTTGACCGAAACCCTCTGTCATGAATGCGCGCACTGGATGGCGTTTCGTCGATACGGCCTGGGCATCGAACCCCACGGCCCGGAATGGCAGGGATACATGCGTCAGGCTGGGTTTGAACCGAGAACATGTTTCCATGGCGATGCCTCAAAAGGTGGATCGTGACAGCTTGTCCAGCGACTGAGTGGATCCCGTCGCGCACTGGAGGGATTCCCAATGTCATTTGCTTTGAGAAGAGTAGCCTTTCGTATACAAAACCATACCGCCTCCTGTCTCTTGTTCGGGAAAAGATGATGGGACTCCATTTGCTGCAGGCTTCCCAAGCGGGAGGTTAATAAGCTCAAGAATACCACAAGGCAACGCGTCGAGGACGACACGTTCTACCCTTCCGGGCTACTTTGAACTGAACTGATCTTCTTTGTGACGAAACAGGACGTTGAAGGTGGTCATGGATCCATAGCAGCGCGAAATGTATTGCTGGATGTCAAACTTGTCCGCTTCGCTGAGTTGTTTGGAGTTGTTGACCTTTTGTTCCAGCACGCGGAGGTTGTTCCGCATCATGACGATTTTGTGGAAGAAAGTTTCCAGATCCACCTCCTTGGGCTGAAGGGTTGGATCTTTGGGGTGTAACACCATTTTACCGTCCTGCCAGCGTTGGGCCAACTCTTCCACGACTCCACCCGGACGTTCCAGGTCAAGTGCATCGACTGTGGACTGCGCGACATGAGCGATCAATTCTTCCAGGGGCATCTTGAGTCCGTTGAGGTGGGCCTCTGATTGGAGAGGTTCGATGCTGCTGTTTTCGGGGCTGATTTCGCGGCTTCCCGATTCAAATTGGATTTCAGCCATTCCACGGCCAAGGCTCACGACTTCCCCGACACCCAAGTCCGGGTGGGATACGTGCATCCCAATGTGCATGTCTTGCGTTTTCATATGCTAGGTTCCAGGCGCTCGTCCGACGCGACCTTGAGCTGTATTCTATCGAAGCCAGTTTCTCCGCTTCAAGGCAAATGCCTGAGGATGACCATTAGGGAGCCGCTTTCATTTCTACCACAAAAACAAGTACTCACGTGTCGGTTTTTTGGAGCTTTTGTCGCCTTTTTATGCCTGATTCCGGTTGATTCATGTTTGTTGCCAACGGATTATAAAACCGTTCCTCAAGTGGGAGGCAGGATTGTGAAGATTCATAACATGATAATCCACCTTCTTCGTTACGACGGTAATTCAAGGAAAGATCAAAGTATGAAAAACCAAAGGATTCTCAAATGGCCCATCGTTATTCTGATGTTGGTCATTACTTCTAACCTTAGCTCCCTACACGCTGTGACCGTCAGTGGATTGATTGAAAAGGCGATTTATGACGGTATCAAATACCTCACCAACATCGGCAATGAGGAATTTGATGCGGTTGGTAAAGCTGAGGCTGCCGGGATGGTGATCGACACCTCGGAATCACATCAGAAGGTGTGGTATTCGGAGGAATTGATGGAAGACCACCAAACGATCAAGAACGGTTGGCGGAGCGACCCCATCTCCACCAACAAAGGAGAAGCCACGACGGATCACCGATATTACCCCGCCAATTTCGAATACTACGACCTCAAGGTCTACTTCAAGGATCCGAACAATCCCGGTCAATGGCTGTATCATCGTAACATGGTGGGAGAACGGTGGTATGAACCTGATTTCTATCTGCAACATCACATGAGCTACGTCATCTGGGCTACCACCAAAAAAAGTCACACTAAGTTTCGCGTTCTTTCGAGATACTCCATGGAAGATGGTCCGGATGACCGATTGCGGGAGCCTGGGAAATATAGAGTGGAGATTAAGTTTAAGGTGTATCGGTTAAACTATACTGAAAAAGAAGGGATGGTGCGCATTCCGGATGATGAACCCCTCACCGTTTCTAAAAAACTGAGCTCAATTGCTGACGATAATGCTCAGTTGACACTGTTGGGAAGCCAACAGTGGATGATGGAAGGGCCGAATGCTTATGGTTCTATAGTGCGAAGTTGGGAAAAACATAGAGAGGCAACAGTGCATAGTTCCATGGTTCAACCAGTACCGGTGGGTGTGCCGACAGGAGGTGCTCCTGTGACCATTCGAGAAGTTTACCGCATAAAGGAAACTACAGGAAACTAAAGAAAGTCATGAAACGCCTATATTGGATGGGGTTGGTATTGGTTGGAGTCTGTATGTTCATCCTATGGGATTTAAAGAAGTTACCGATACTTGAAAAGGAAAGTAGTTCCTCGTTATCTGAAAAGCTACTGAAACCAAGGTTACCAGAAAACGGCGATGTGGGTCAGGATCCTCATCCTTTGGTTGGTAAGTCTGTCAGGGCGAAGCTGACTTACGATGAAGAACAGATTCGATTAGAGAATTGGAAAACCAATTTCCCATTCAAACCGCGTTATCATCCAATCCTTCGACATGATCCAACTATCTTTGATGCCAATGATCCTTCCACCTGGGATGCTCCTGACGACCATGAAGGTTCGATCAAGCATGAAAGTTACCGGCGCACGGTAGTAAACCACGGGTATTTAGCCGATTTCTATGAAAGTCCACTGAGATTCAGTAGAGAATTTGAACAACTTTACCATTTGTTGGGTGAATTTGATCGGAATGACAATGCTCTCAATGTGGCGAAGATCTTTCGACATGTGGTGGAATACCATAAAGCTGCCCAGCATGCTCCGAATGACTTGGTGACGAAAACAGTTCTCACTTACGATAAGGAAACAAAACAGCATGGTATCAAACACGTCCCCTTGAATGGAAAAACGACTTGGGGTGATGATATGAAGTCATACCGAGAAGGAATCGCTTTCGTTCTTTATCAGGAAAGCGAATGGCCTTCCAAACCTCAGATGAAAGCTGAACGAGCCTGGGAATTGGCCGATTACATCATTGAGGCCACATACTCGGAGACACTTTTATCCATCCCGCGAGGAACTTTGTTCGCATATTCCATGGATCACCAGCAAGCCCTTGGACCTGGCGATCAATTGTTGATCCCCAAAGAAGGTTACGTGGAGGCGTACGAAGAATACGTTCGTAAAACTCATCGCCCGGTCATCGTGAACAGCTCGGAAGGATTGCCGGAGGTGTTGGTGCTGGGTGAGGACGGAAAATTCTACGACAAGGCGACCGGAGAACTGTTCATGCCCGGAATGGAGCCCATTATTGTCGAGCCAGGGCAAAAACCACAGTTTCGCTAAAAAGTATGAAACGTTTCATTTTTTACAGTTTGTTGGTGGTTGTCACCATTGTTTCCTATCACGTGTATCATTTCGGGCCCTCAGATTCGCATTTGGAAAAAGTTCGGCTCGAGAATTGGAAACGGAATTTTCCATACAAACAAATGTATCACCCCACACTGCAGTACGATCCGTCAAAGTTTCAGTCGAATGTGGATCTTGATAACTTCACCGTTTTGATAAATCCTGAACTATTGGATGAAGTCAACATCAAGTCTGAAAGTTTTAGAGAAGTAGTTGATGATCACGTCTATTTGCTTGGATTCTACAAGAATCCGTTGATTTACAGCAAAGAGTTTGAACGGCTATTTCACGTATTGGGAGAATGTGACCGGAATGACAATCCCATCCACGTGGCAAACATTTTCACTCACTTGGCATTTTATTATCGAGCGTCTCAACACGATCCGGAGGGCTGGGTAACGAAGGAAGCTCCAGTCTTCAACAAGGTAACAGGAAAACCTGAGATAGGTCAGGTGCCGCTTGATAGAAAAAGGAAATGGGGGTAAGTCGTGAAGTTAAGCCGCAGAACCATTGCTTCCATTCTATATGAAGAGAGACATTGGCCATCCAAACAGTCCATGAGTAGGAAAAGAGCTTGGGCACTGACGGATCATATCATCAATGTCATGTATTCCGACAGGTTCTTGTCCAATCGCGGAAGTAGATTGTTCGCCTACAGTATGAACATGCGAGAGACATTGCAGCCAGATGATCGACTATTAGTTCCCAGGGAAGTCTTTGTTGAATCCGACGAAGCGTATGTCAGGAAAAAGCACGTATCAGCAAATGAGCGTGCCCGTAAAAATTCCCTACCCTTAATCGTAGATAAGGATGGTATGTTGCGCGTCAAAGAAACTGGAAAACCTTATATGCCTATGGGGGGAACCTCTTTTTTGAGTAAGGAAAAATTACAAAGTTCTCCTTTGAACAACTGAGGAGTAAGTGTTGGTTGTTGGGATGGTTTCCGCTTGTCATCGACGGGAGTGGGGTCAATATCGGGGCATCCTTGAATGTCATGAGTGCGATGCAAGTTTTCCCGTTGTTGAATCCGAATCATCCGTTACGGGCCGTGTTTTTTCGGTCCCTGATATTGATTTTCTTTGTTTCGATGATCTTCCCTGTCTTGGGGCAGAAGGTGTCTTTGTTTGACGGTAAATCGTTTGCCGGTTGGGAGGGGGATACGAAGAAGGTTTGGCGGATTGAGAACGGGGTGATTGTGGGCGGTTCATTGAATGGAAATCCTCAGAATGAGTTTTTGGCCACCAAGAAGTCGTTTGATCATTTTCGTCTGACGCTGGAATACAAACTCGTGGGGACGGAAGGGTTCGTGAATGGCGGGGTGCAGTTTCGCAGCAAGCGGATCGCAGAGCCCGCCAACGAGATGATCGGGTATCAGGCGGATATTGGAGCAGGGTGGTCGGGAAGTTTGTATGATGAGTCGCGCCGCCGCACCATGTTGGCGACCGCTGACAAGACACGGATTCAGTCCATTGAGAAACCGGGGGAATGGAATACTTACGAAATCGTCGCTGAAGGTGGAGTGGTGAAGTTGTTCCTGAATGGGCAGCATACGGTGACGTATGCTGAGAGTGATCCAGAAATTCCTTTGGAAGGAAAGATCGCGCTTCAGATCCATGGAAATTGCAAGGCGGAGATTTCTTTCCGAAACATTGAGATTGAAGTGTTGCCGGCACCTTCGATTCCTCCGGATGGAGTGGTTTACAGTCGGTTCGGGGATGGGCAGCCGATGGTGTCGAAACCTCCTTTCACGGATGCAACCTTTCTTCCCGAGCCCGGTGAGGTGGTGGTTATGATCGGTCAGGAAAACTTCGTGCGCGAGCATAAGGCGGGCAGTTTGGAGTCCCGGTTGATGGCAGGTTTTCCTCAAGCCGGGCTGCGGTTTCGATCCATGGCCTGGGAGGCGGATACGGTTTATGAGCAGTGGCGTGATTTGCATTTCGGTGGCTGGAAGGAACAACTTCAGACTGCGGAAGCGGGGATCCTGATCATTCAGTTTGGGCAGATGGAAGTTTTTGATGGAGTGGAAAGGTTGCCTGAATTCAAAGCCGCCTATCATCGACTGCTGGATGAGTTTTCGGTGCAGACTCGTCGATGTGTTCTGGTTTCTCCCATGCCATTTGAAAAGCCTCTGGCCTCACATGCGCCTGACCTGACCCTGCGCAATCCTGACGTCGTGGCTTATGCCGATGCGGTTCGGGAGATTGCGAGGGAACGCCAGGCTGTTTTTGTGGATTTGGTGGGGCCTTTGAGCCGGCGTCCTGGGAATGCGGGGCGATTAACCGAAGATGGTATTCACCTGGCCCCTGAAGGTCTGGAAGTTGTGGGGGGGATCGTTGCGCAGCAATTGGGCGTCGCTGAATTCGAGAACTCCAGTCTCGATGTGCTGAAACCCATTATCGCCGCCAAGAATCGTTTGTGGTTCGACGCCTGGCGTCCTGCGAATTGGTCTTTTGCTTATGGGGATCGGGTGTCCCAGTTGTTCGGGAGTGCGGCGGGAGCTTTGCCATCGCTGCATGGATCTTTCAAGCAGCGCCGCCCCATGATCGAGCGTTTTGATGATGTGATTGCTCGCTTGGTGAAGGGGGAAGCGGTTGAGATTCCTCCCTTGTATTCGATGTCCGAAGCGCGGGTTTCTCCGGTTGCGTTGACTCCCGAGGAGCAGCTCGAAACGTTTGAGCCCGATGATGGGTACCAGGTCAATCTTTTCGCATCGGAAGAACAGGACGTCGTGAATCCGATCCAGATTGCCTGGGATGAACGCGGTCGATTGTACGTTGCTTGTTCGCCAGCTTATCCTCAGTCCCTGGCGAGCATGCCCGCTTCCGATTACGTGGTGGTGTTGGAAGATGATGATCATGATGGCAAAGCTGATCGACATTGGCGTTTTGCAGAGGGGTTGAACATGGTTCAGGGGCTTGAGCCGGGGCCGGATGGATTGTATGTCTGTGATTTTGATCAATTGGTTTATTTGAAAGATGTCGACGGTGATGACCGGGCGGATGAACGGCACATCCTTTTTTCCGGTTTTGGAGTCGGGGATACACATCAGTTGATCAATTCCATTTCGTACGGCATGGATGGCAGCCTTTGGTTCACTCAGGGATTGCATGCCATGTCCCTGGTGGAATCTCCCTGGGGGATCAAGCGGCTGGATCGTGCGGCGGTCTGGCGTTTGCGTCCCCGGACCTTGCGCTTGGACGGCTTCTTTGGTGGTGGCATGGCCGGGGCGAATTGTTGGGGGGTGGTGTATGACGATTTTGGTCAGGTGTTCCATAAGACGGGTGATCGTCCGCATGGATACTGGACGGTGCCGGGCATGGTGCGTGGGGCGAGTCCGATGGGGAGTGGATCCAGGGAGCTTGCCAATCAATCTTATGCCAATTCGCCTGAGCAATATCACTCGGTTGGCGCAATTTTCGAGACATCACCCAAGACCACTTCCATTGATATCGTCGGCACGCAGGCCATGCCGGATGAGATTCAAGGGACTGCGCTGATTGGTGGTTATTTCGGTTCCGTGGTGGAATTGCATCGATTGGAAGATGATGGGGCGGGATTCAAAACAACGCAGTTGCCGCGTGTGCTCCGTTCTTCGAACAACGCTTTTCGTCCGGTAGATGTGAGTATGGGGCCCGATGGTGCGATGTATCTGGCGGATTGGTATAATCAGGTGATCGGTCATTACCAGGCCAGTTATGCAGATCCCAAGCGGGACAAACATCACGGTCGGATCTGGCGCCTTTCGTCGACCCGCCATGAACCGGTTCGACAACCGGATTTGGCAGGGATGAGCCATTCTCAGTTGCTGGATCAACTCAAGTCATCGGAACGATGGACGCGCTATCAGGCCAAGCGATTGTTGTACTATGGATCTTCAGAGTTGGTGATAGCTGCGGCCGATCGGTGGTTGGAGGCGAATGGGAGCGAGCTTAAACAGAACGGGCAACTTCTCATTGAGCTCGCGGGTGTTTATCAAGCCCATGAGACACCCCGCCCCGTGGTAGTGGACGGGATGCTCTCATCGGATGATTTTCGCGTCAGGGCATATGGCGCTCGGGTTGCGGGCGAGTGGGCGCATCGGGTTGAGGAATCTCCCAAATGGCTGCGTCAGGCGGTGCATGATGATCATGTTCGAGTTCGGTTGGAAGCGGTGGTGGCCTGCAGCTACCTGGGGGCGGAAGAAGGCGTTTCCATTGCCACTGAGGTCCTGTGGCATCCCTCGGACAGATTTCTGGACTATGCTCTGCGTCAGAGCGTGCGCGCCTTGCAATCGGGGTGGATGGATTCCTGGAGGAAAGGCACTTTGAAGTTGGCTCGGCAAGCTCAAGCGGATTACCTGAAAGATCTCGTTGGGAATCCACCTCAACCACCCAGTCAGGGGCAGGTGCTGTTTGAAATGGCCTGCATGCCATGCCATCAACCGGATGGCAAGGGGCTTGCAGGTGTTTACCCTTCATTGGCGGACAGTGATCGTGTTCAGGGGAGCCCTGATGCGTTGATTCGAATTGTGTTGCACGGATTGGAAGGTCCCATTCAGGTCAACGGGGTGCCGTTTCAATCCACTGTTCCCGCTCAAATGCCATCATTTGCCGGATTGCCCGACGATCAGCTTGCTGCTTTGTTGACTTACCTGCGTGGGGCCTTTGGTAATGACGCCGGAGACATTTCTGCTGACGCAATATCGCGCATCCGTGCCGCAACCCGGGAACGTCAGAAACCGTGGACATTTGAAGAACTCCATTAATCTGATTCCTTTTCGATTTTTGCAGGCGTGTGACTGTTTTTCTTGTTTTTGGTATGGTCTTTGCTAAGGGTTGCGGCTTCCTTTTGGGCATAGGGTCTGCCGTTGTGATCCGGCGAATGTGGATGTGTTCCTGCAGAATATGAACTGAACGCGTGATCCTTGAATTGAGTCTCAAGGAGAGGGGTGTTGTTATGAGGGGGGCTCTTTTAGGGCAAGGAGAGGCTTTGTTTTCTCAACTGTGGTTGAGTGTGTCAGCTCGGTTGTGAGTAAGAATATGGTCAATGAGCGAGGTCCGCGTTGACAAGCGGACTGCTATTATTGCAAGCTCTGGGTTTCCAGAATTGGGATCTTTGAGTTAACCGATTAGGATTGTTGTGGCTGTAAAAGACGATTATTTGATTGATACGCTGGTCGACATGGGTTTGATCACCCAGGAACAAGTCGACGAGGCACGTAGTGAAATGTCCGGTGACAATGGTGTGTTGGATACCATGGTGGCCAAGGGCGAGCTGATGGATGAAAGCGTGACGATGGCCAAGGCCGCTCAGGCGGGTGCTGAAGTCATTGAGCTGGATGCGATTCAGTTGGCAGATGACGTCATTTCCGCCGTTCCGCGAAACGTGGTCAAGCGGTTCAATGCTGTGCCTGTTTATGTGTCAGATGACACGGTCACCATGGCGTTGGGGGATCCGACGGACTTGGAGTCCATCGATGGTCTGCAGGTTGCGCTTGGTAAACAGATCGAAGTGCGTGTTGCCAGCGACAAGGAAATCCAGAATGCCATCAGCCGTTATTACGGTGGTAAGGCCAATCGGGATGACTCGGTCAGCAAGATGATCCAAGATATTACCGAAGGTGAAGTGGAAATTGCTTCCCTTGGATCATTGGAAGCGGATACAGGCACCGAGGTCGCTGCTGACGCGCCTATCATCAAGCTCACCAATCAGATCATTATTGATGCTTACCGGTCCCGTGCTTCTGATATTCATTTGGAGCCGATGCAGCATACTTTCCGTGTGCGATACCGTATTGACGGTGTCTGCCACGTCGTCAAGAGTCCGCCCAAGAGTTTGCAGGCTTCCATCATTGCCCGACTCAAGATCGAGTCGAACATGTCCATTTCCGAGAAACGTATTCCGCAAGACGGTCGTATCCAGTGTGATGTGGGCGATAAAGTGATCGACTTGCGTGTGTCTTCCGTTCCAACCACTCATGGTGAAAGTATCGTCATGCGTATTCTGGATAAAGACGGATTGAAACTGGGGCTGCCTCAGTTGGGCTTTTTCACCGACGATCAGCAGACCTTTGAGCGACTGATCGGACTTCCCGACGGCATCCTGCTTGTGACCGGGCCGACGGGTTCCGGGAAGACGACCACGCTTTACTCCTGTCTGAACTTTATTAACCGTCCCGACCGCAAAATCATTACCGTGGAAGATCCGGTTGAATATGTGCTTGCGGGTATTAACCAGGTGCAGGTGAGTGAAACGGTCGGATTAACATTTGCTCACGCGCTCCGATCCATGCTCCGTCAGTCGCCCAACGTTGTGATGCTGGGGGAAATTCGTGACCTTGAGACGGCGACCATTGCGATCAATGCATCGCTCACTGGTCACTTGGTTTTCTCCACACTCCATACCAATGACGCTCCCAGTGCCGTGACCCGTTTGATTGATATTGGAATCAAGCCCTTCCTGGTGGCTTCCTCCACCCGGGCGATGATGGCGCAACGTCTGGTGCGTAAATTGTGTCCGAAGTGTACTGGGCCCCATACGTATTCCGAAAGTCAGTTGCGTTCCATCGGGATTGATCCGGCGACCGTTGAAGAACCCAACTACCAGAAGGGTAAAGGCTGTGGTAATTGCAATGACACGGGGCATCGTGGACGTTTTGGTATCTTTGAAGTTTTTGTGGTGGAAGATGATGCAAGAAAGCTGATTTACGAAAAAGTGCCGGCATCCGTGTTGCGCCAGCGCGCTCGTGAGATGGGCATGCGCACCTTGCGTGAAGATGGCGCCCGAAAAGTAATCGCAGGGTTGACCACCGTGGAAGAAGTTGTTCGAGCAACTGCCGTGGATTGATGGGTGGAATTTGGCCCTGCAAATGCTCGCAAATTGTGGATTTGTTTGAAAAGATGCTTGGAAATCGCGCAAGGTTCGTTTTGAGTTCCCAGCCCTGATCAAATACTGTTTTTAAAAAAATAATAATCGTTTTACCGACATATGGCTTACTCGATGTCAGATCTGCTGCAGCTGATGGTCTCCGAAGGATCATCGGACTTGCATATTCGTAACGGGATTCCTCCCGCCATTCGTGTTCATGGCACTTTGCATAAAGTTGAAGGCCCACCTTTGTCGGCCGATGATTGCGAAGAGTTGATGCGGAGTATTTCCTCCGAAGACCACATTCAGCAGGTGCGCGAGAATGGTGGCGCCGACTTTGCTTTTGCTTTCGGTGATGCAGCTCGTTTTCGTGTCAGTGTGTTCAAGGAGCGTGGCGATTTTGCCATGGTGTTGCGACAGATTCCCAGCACATTGCTTACCATGGAGCAAATTGGTATCCCGCCCAGTGTCAAAGAGTTGCTTTACAAACCTCGTGGTTTGGTGCTCGTCACCGGGCCAACCGGTTCCGGAAAAAGTACCACGCTGGCGTCTCTCCTGAACATCATGAACATCGAGCGCGACGATGTGCACATGATCACGGTGGAAGATCCTATTGAATATTATCATACCCACAAAAGCTCGGTGATCACCCAGCGCGAGGTGCATGTCGATGTCCCCAGTTTCGCAGAAGCCCTTCGCCGCGCGTTGCGTCAGGATCCGGACGTGATTCTGGTGGGTGAGATGCGTGACTTGGAGACGATTGAAGCGGCCATTACCGCTGCTGAAACGGGTCACTTGGTGTTTGGAACCCTGCACACGACTGGTGCCGCCAAGACCATTGACCGTTTGGTGAATGCCTTTCCGACCAATCAGCAGGAGATGATTCGTATTCAGTTGTCAACGGTGTTGCAGTCGGTTATTTCCCAACTGCTGCTGCCAAGGTGCGACAAGCCGGGACGTGTGGCGGTTTTCGAGATCATGGTCAATACTCCGTCCATTGGTGCGTTGATCCGTGATAACAAAACCTTCCGAATCAATTCCGATATTCAAACGGGTGCCAAGTACGGGATGGTCACCTTGGATGGTTATCTGCTTGAAAAATACGAGCAGGGAATCATTGACGAAGAGCAAGTTATTACCAAATCCCAGGACCCGACCACCGTGTTGGCCAAGCTTCAGGAGATTCAGGAAGCACGAGCCGCTGCGGAGGCTCAACAGTAGTTTTAAGTTATTTTCTTTATAGTTCATCATGTCTGAAGCGATTACCAATCCATTGCTCGGCCTTCTGAGGGACCAACAAATGTTGGATGACCTGCAGTTGGAGGAGATCAATGAGGAGTTGAACCGTAGTGGGAATCCGGTGATGCGGATCATCCAGGATTACGGTTTCATGGACAAGGACACCCTGTTGCAGATTGTGGCCGACTACCTGGGCACGGCTGTGATGCCTGTTGAGCCCGGCATGGTGACCGATGAACTGAAAGAGATCGTTACCGCCGAAACAGCACAGACCTATCAGTGTGTACCGGTGGGCTTGCAGGATGACATGCTGCAATTGGCTTTTGTCGATCCCTTGGATCCTGCCAAAATCGATGAGTTGGGGTATGTGATCCCTTATCCCGTTCAGATCATGGTGGCGGATCCTGATGAAGTGAACAAATGCCTGAGTGAAGCCTATGGTGCTTCGGGTGGCAGCAAGGTTCAGATTGAGAGTGGGATCGCGGATATTTTAACACAGCTGGATGCCGAGGCGGATATCGACCCCGCTGAAGCCGAGGCAATGGTCGATGCCAATGCGCTGGATCTGACAGACGAAGATGAAGACATGCCAATCGTCAAATTCGTCAACCTGGTGCTCCTGCAAGCGGTTCAGGACCGAGCCAGTGACATCCATTTCGAGCCCTTTGAAGACGAGTTCAAGATTCGTTATCGTGTGGACGGTGCACTTTACGAAATGGCGCCTCCTCCCTTGCATTTGGCCATGCCGGTGGCTTCGCGTTTGAAGATCATGGCCAATCTGGACATCTCCGAACGCCGTTTGCCGCAGGATGGACGTATTTCCTGTAATATCGGAGGTCGGCAGGTTGATCTTCGTCTTTCCACCTTGCCGACGCAGTTTGGTGAGTCGGTCGTGCTGCGTGTGTTGGACCGTTCTGCTGTGAATCTGGAACTCGAGCATCTTGGATTTCCCGACTCGGTGATGGACTACGTCAAACAGGCGATCGTCCAGCCCAATGGTATTTTTGTGGTGACCGGACCGACCGGTTGCGGAAAGACCACGACACTTTATTCCTGTCTGCGACGCATCAACAAAACGGAACTGAAGCTGTTGACGGTGGAAGATCCGGTCGAATTTGACATCGAAGGCATCATGCAGGTGCCGGTGAAAGATTCGGTTGGTATGACCTTTGGAAAAGCCCTCCGCGCCTTCCTGCGTCAGGATCCCGATGTGATCATGGTTGGGGAAATGCGTGACCTGGACACATCCCAAATTGCCATTCAGGCATCGCTGACAGGTCACTTGGTGATCAGTACCCTGCATACCAACGATGCTCCCGGAGCGGTGACTCGTTTGGTGGATATGGGGGTTGAGCCGTTCCTGATTTCTTCCACGTTGATGGGAGTGTTGGCTCAGCGCTTGGTTCGAAAAGTATGTGTCTCATGCAAGACACCCTTCGAGCCTACCGATCAACAGATTTCGAATTTGAATCTCTCGCCACATGACATCGGGGACAAGGAGTTCTATTACGGTAGTGGTTGTGGTGATTGCAACGAGACCGGTTACAAAGGACGAAAGGGGATTTACGAATTGTTGATGGTGTCGGATGCGATTCGTAATTTGATCAATGACCGGGCCCCCACCGTGGTGGTACGTCAAAAAGCCGTTGAGGAAGGGATGGTCACGTTGCGCGAAGACGGATTAAGAAGTATTTTCAATGGAGATTCTTCCATTGAAGAAGTTTTGAAATACACCTAAAACAGGTTCCTGTTATGCCCAAATTCAATTATGTCGCCATGGATGCCCGTGGCAAGGAAACCAAAGGCACGCTCGATGTTGCCAGTCAGAACGAGGCGATCAGCCGTCTGAAAGACATGGGTTTCTTCCCGACCAAAGTTACCGAAGCCGCGGCTGAGGATAAGAAGGGTGCCGCCAAGGGCAAAAAGGGAGGCAAAGCCAAACCCGCCAAGTCCAGGAAAAAAGGCGCAAAGAAACCCGGGCAGATCGAGATTAACATCCCCATACCCAAGTTTCTCAAGGGGAAGGTGAAACCAAAGGTTTTGACCACCTTTACCCGCCAGTTGGCAACTCTGGTGGATGCGGGTTTGCCTTTGCTGCGGGGGTTGCGCGTTCTTGAGAAACAGGAGAGGAATGCGGCTTTGAAAGGGATTATCGATGAATTGGCTATCTCCATTGAAGGTGGTAGCACTTTCTCGGAAGGCCTGGCCCAGCATCCCAAGACATTCAATAAGCTCTACATCAACATGGTGAAAGCCGGTGAGATGGGTGGTGTGCTCGAAGTGGTGCTCAATCGTCTCTCGGAATTCATGGAAAAAGCCGAGAAGATCAAAGGTAAAGTGATCGCGGCCATGTTCTATCCGGCGGCTGTGATGACGGTTGCCGCCGGTATCCTGGTGCTGTTGATGGTGGTGGTCGTGCCCAAGTTCCAGCAGATCTTTACCGACATGTTGGAAGGTAAACCACTCCCGGCGTTTACAAATTTTGTTATTGGTATCAGTGATACCATGCGCGAAAACACCATCGTCTTCCCTGAATGGGCAGGTGGCTGGCCTACCCCCGGTCCTGCTGTTTGGGTGATTGTGGGGATTGTCTTTTTCATTAAGATGTTCGGAAAGCTCAAATTCGGACGTTATGTGATTGATATGGCCAAGTTGAAGCTCCCTGTCTTGGGGCCGGTGATCAGTAAGGTCGCCATTTCACGCTTCACCCGTACCCTGGGTACTCTGGTCAGTAGTGGTGTGCCCATTTTGCAGGCCTTGACCATTGTGCGCGAAACCTCCGGTAACATGGTGGTTGCCAAGGCGGTGACTTCTGTGCATGAAAGTGTCAAAGAGGGTGAAACCATCACTCAGCCTCTTGAGCAATCCAAAGTCTTTCCGCCGATGGTGATCAGTATGATTGACGTTGGTGAACAAACCGGTGCGCTGCCTGAGATGTTGATGCGTATTGCGGATAACTACGATGAAGAGGTGGATAATGCTGTTGCGGCAATGACCTCCTTGCTGGAACCGATCATGATTGTGTTCCTGGCTGTCATCGTGGGTAGTATCGTTATTGCGCTCTTCCTTCCGCTGATTATGTTGATCGATCAGTTGGGTGGTCAGTAAGTTACAAAGAGTTGTAAGATCAGATTTTGCGTGGCCGCCGTTTCTGGCGAATTTCAGAACGGCGGCCCTTTTATCGAGTCCAACCAGGGCAAAAAGAAATTGACAGAAACCCTTACAGGATGTAAATACAATGTATTGACGATGTATTTGCGTTCGATATACGAGTGAGTCTGAATGGAGTTTGATTGGGACAACACCTCGGCAGTCACGGATGAAAGTTCTTTGACGCCCCGTGATATTGAAGAATCCTTCGAGGATCCGTTTGCTATCAAGCTTTTACCGGATGCTTCAAGGTTCTCGGCGCAGGCCAGGTATTTTAATATGGGGCGGTCTGCAACGGGGTTGGGGATTTTCAGCGTGTATCGAACCAACGGCAAACAGGTGCGGGTCATTGTTTCCCGTCCGTTTACCGAAGATGAGGCTTATTTCTATCAGCGAAAACTGAATCAATCGATTGGTTGAGCTGAAGAAACAAATTGGAAAGAGTGCTCGATGAATGCCATTAGCGATTGGGAGGATGTTCCTCTGTTTGACAGCGAGCAGGCGGAGTCGGCGTTTTGGGGTGAGAACACCATCGAAATGCGTTTGATGCAGAATTCGGTGGCTTCCGGAAGTGAATCTTCGGAATCCGTCACGATTACGCTCAGGATGGACCCGAAAATGCTGTCACGGATCAAGCGGCTTGCCCGGTCCAGGTATTTGAATTATCAAAGCATGATTAAACAATGGTTGGGGGAACGTGTGGAACAGGAGATGGATAAATCCCTGAAGTCCGGCACCTTTTCCTGACATGGAGTAAACATAGAATGAAACAGACGACCAGCCATGGAAGTAGTTTGGGTTTTCGAAAACCCGAGGGGTTTACTCTGATCGAATTGTTGGTTGTGATCGCCATCATCGGCATCCTGGCTTCCCTCATTGTCGGATTATCCGGCGTGGCCACTTCCAAAGCCCGGCTTAGCCAAACGAAGGCTCTGCTTCATAATATTTCCACCGCCATTGACAGTTATCAGGCCGACTTGGGTTCTTTTCCTCCGGATGCGCAATTTCGTGACGGGACCGTTAACACGGCGACCAATCAGCTTTACTACGAATTGACCGGTTCAGTTTACAATAATCAGGGCAGTTATCGCTCACTATCTGGTTCCGAGCTCATTAATCGCCAGACACTCAGAAACTTTTTTGGGGTGAATGGATTTCAGAATGTTGCCCGGCAGGAGAGTGAGGTCAAAGGTTATCTCGATGTCAAAGGGTCGCAGTCAGGCACGATTTCCTTGAACCCTGAAGTCCGGGTTTTGACTGCTCCCATACCGTGGCCAATCAAGCCCATGCAGGGATCGTATCAAAATGTGTTGGGACAGAATATCGCCATGGAAAACCTGCGGCCGATCAAGAGTGCCGATCCCAAGGTGGCTCGCGTTAATCCATGGCACTACCGTTCATCCGGTCTGAACCGGTTTAATCAGCAAAGTTATGATTTGTGGGCGGATATTGTGATTGGAACCAAAGTTTATCGGGTGAACAACTGGAGCGGGACGCCGAAGGTATACGAGGCATTGCCTCCTCAATAGAACTGATATTCGCAATCCATTTTTCTGCCTTTCATTTGATTAAGATTAACAAAAGCATTTAAACTCATGAAGATTCAACAACATCGGACATCCAGTCAGCCCTCCGGGTTTACCCTGATTGAACTCCTGGTGGTTATCGCCATTATCGGCATTCTGGCCGGCATGCTTCTTCCTGCCCTGTCCAAGGCCAAGGAAAAGGCGAAAATTGCTGTGGCTCGCAATGACATCAAGGCCATTGAAGGCGCCATTCAGCAGTATAATGCCACTTACAGTCGTTTGCCTGCCTCGAAGGCGGTTCGGGAAAAATTGACCGCTGCCAATCCTGATTTTACCTACGGCACGACACACTTTGGTCCCAACGGACCTACACCGCTGGTTTCCAAACCTCAAAAGCAAAATTTTGACATGGGGATTGGTAACCCGAATCTCAATTATCAAATCAGCAATGCGGAGATCATTGCTATCCTGAAGGATTGGCCCAACTACCCTAACGGGCAGGTGACGCAGAACCAGAATCATTCACAGAACCCTCAGAAAATCGATTTTCTGGATTCTACCAAGACATCAGCAAATGGAACGACTCAGGGTATAGATCCTTTCGGTGTGTATCGCGATCCCTGGGGAAGCCCTTACATTGTCACCTTGGATTTGAATTACGACGGAAAATGTCGTGATGGATTTTACAGCCTGCCTGCTGTTTCCGGTAAAGGTGATACCTTGGCGGGACACAACGGTTTGTTCCCCGTGAACAACCAGCCCGGCAATCCATTTGAACTGGGAGCAGACGTCATGGTGTGGTCGGTGGGGCCCGATATGTCGGTGAGCAAAACCACCCAGGCAAATCAGGGCGTCAACAAAGACAATATTCTGAGCTGGCAATAAGGTCATGAAACACTCGGCTACCATCCATGCTGATCCTGGCGCGTCCCAACGAGGGGCGGGGGATATGCTTTCGAAGCGCAGCAATCGTTCTGATCGCGGTTTTTCCCTGATCGAACTGTTGGTAGTCATTGCCATCATTGGCTTGCTATCGGCGGTGACTTTGCCGTCGCTCAAAGGGCTTAACAAATCCAATGCCCTCTCCACAACAAACCGGCAGTTGGTGGACGATCTCAATCTGGCCCGGACGATGGCAATCAACAACCGGAGTCCGGTTTACATGGTGTTCCTGACACCGGTCGTATCAGATATGGGCTTGCTGCAGGGATTACCGGATACAGAGTTGGAACGCTTGGTTGAGTTGATTCCCGGGCAATATACGGCTTATGCGCTTTACACCATTCGTAGCGCCGGGGATCAACCGGGTGAGACAAATCCGAAGTTTTTGACTGATTGGACTTTCTTGCCGGATGGAGTCTTTTTCCAAACCAATAAGTTCAATCCGGATCCCCAGTTCCTCAACGTGGGGGATCCCGTTTTCCGATCCTTTCCCACGCGATTGGTCGAATTTTTCACCACAGGCAGGGAAATGCCTTTGCCTGTCCTTGGGTTTAATGCGCAGGGGCAGCTGATTTCAGGTCGCGACGAAGTGCTGACGTTTCGTGAAGGAAGTATCTTCGTGCAACGCGACGCCAACGGAAACCCGCAGGTTGGCCCCGTCGACATTGTCGATAAATCAGGTGGGGACAATCATTACGTATATATCAATTGGTTGACCGGACGTGCGAAAGCCGTCGTACCGGAGTTGGATTAATGCATATTCAAACCAGACATTTTTCGATCGATCATCGCAGAGCAGCACCTGCTTCGCGCCGGTTTGCGTATTCCGGTGGTTTCACCATGGTTGAGGTCGCCTTGTCCATTGCGATTGTTGCTTTTGCCATGGTGGCGATTATCGGGATCATGCCCACGGGCTTTGAAGCGCAGCGCCTGAACCGTGAGGAGACCATCATCAATCAGGATGGCACTTACCTCATGGAAGCCATTCGGGGTGGGGCTCTAGAATTGGATAGTCTCACCAATTTTGTGGATTCCATTGTGATCAGCAATCAGCTGGGCAATGTCAGATCGGTGGGTATATCCGAAGGTTACAATCGGTTCAGAAGAGCAAATCCGCTGGTAAATGGGCATTTCATTATAGGCATGCTTAGTACCCCGCATTTGGAATTGGTCGATGTGGACCAAAACGGTGCTTTCATCTACTCGACCAATGAGGTGGCTGCCATGGTGCGAGCCATGAGTGGTTCAGCCGGGGAGCGGTTTGCGGATCCTGATTTTCAGGAGAATTCTTTTTCCTATCTGCTGAGTTCCAGGATCGTTCCTTACCAGGCTTCACCAACAGGCCCTTTTGCAGCGAGTTCGACAACACTGACCTCAACCAACCGTGTGTCGCTTTCCGCCAATATCGCCAGCAACTTATTTGATGTGCAGTTGAAGTTCCGTTGGCCGGTGACCAAAGTTCAGACCGCCGGAAGTGGGGGGATGCCCAATATCCAATACCGCGTAGGAAAGAATGAAATGGTCTTTCGTTCACTGGTAAGCGGCAGCTTGTTGCGGACCAACGGTGTACCTTTCCTCTCGGTCAGGGATCCCCGCAACGATGTTCCGCTGTATTATTTCAACGACAAGGAATACACCTCGCCCGCATTATGAAGATGAATCAACCCAACGACAGTCTAGATCGCGGGACTCCAAGTCGTGCCCGGCAAGCCAAGGTGGGTTTGCGTTCGCACATGGGGTTTTCATTGATTGAGGTCTTGCTGGCGGTGTCCATCATGACGGTCATCGTCTTTGGCCTTTTCTCCATGTTCAACCAAACCCAGAAGGCGCTTCGTGCCACTGCCAAGCAGGTGGATATTTTGGGTTCAGGCCGAGTGGCGATTGAGGTGTTGGTGGAAGATATTCAGTCGGCGGAAGCTCCCGGTTTACCGTTGCTGAGTGAACTGACCACCACCACCGCACAGTTGCCACATATGCAGGGAACTTTGGAACGGGCCTATCAATATGAGCCGGTTGTGCAGCAGTTAGTGGATGGATCGTTGAGGACGAACATGCTTCAAAATGCTTTTTTTCTGACGCGTTCTAATTTGAATTGGGTTGCCAAAGGTTATTTCTTTTCACCCACAACGAATTTTGTGGCTCCAAACAATACACGGAGTCTGGGTTTTGGAACTTTGTTCCGATTCTCTTCGGTCAATGTGGATCCAACCGCAACGAGCATTCAGGACCGATATCAGCCACAGCGACGCTTGAACCATCTCCTCTTGGGAAATTTCTGGGATAACTACAATACCGTTCTGAACGCCAACCCGCTGGAAACGACCAATCAGGTATTTAACTTGAGTGTGTCGCCACTGATCGAAGGGGTCATTCATTTCAAACTTCAGCCCATCGATTCAGATGGCAGGCCGATGCTTTACTATACCAATTTCACAGCGTTGAACGAGACCGTAAATTTCTCATATCCGAATACTATTTTGGAACGCGAACAAACCGGTGGAGGAGATGTCCTCGATGGCCAAACCCGATTTCGCTTTTTCGGGGATGCGATCCCTGCCTACATCGAACTTGAACTGGGTGTGTTGGATCCCGAGGTGTTGGCCCGTGTCAAATCCATGCCGAATCTGGATGTGGCCCGGCAATACCTGCAGGACAAACCCGGCGCCGTGCATTTGTTTCGACGCATGATTCCTATTTCCACCGCCAAACCTATCAGTCTGGAGCCGTAATGAAGTTGAGAACAAAAGAACAAGGTGTCGTTCTGGTCATCACCCTGATCATGCTGTCGGTGGTGACGCTGATGGCGATTGTTTTCCTCGGTGTGAGTCGTCGTGAGCGCGCGACCGTCACCGTAACCTCCGATCATATCAGCGCCAAATTATCAGCAGAAGCCGGTATGGCGCGCGCCCAGTCCGAAGTCGTGGGGCGTATCCTGAGTTCTTCGAATCGATTTGATTTTGATTTCTCCGTTTCAACCAATTTTTTCAACCCGGACGGATATGACAATTCCAATTCGAATTACGATCCTGGCAATGCGAATTATTTCCTTCCGAACGGAAATCCTATACCGGATTCTTTCAATCAGTCCGTCAACATAGGCAACCAGTATTACGATCCGCGTCCGCCTGTCTATATCGAGGAGACCGAGTATAATCCGCAGTCGGGACAGTTTGAGCGCAATATCGACTTTAGGTATTATCTCGATTTCAATCGTAATGGACGCTTTGATCCATCCGGCTTGCTCCCGGTTTTGGATGAGAACAACCGTCAGTTGATCGATTCTGATACAGCTGAAAATGTTTGGACAAGGTATGTAGGCGATCCGCAATGGATCGGGATGCTTGAGTACCCGAATCAGCCGCACTCTTCGACCAACCGTTTTGTCGGGCGTTTTGCCTATATTGTGGTTCCCGAGGGTCGCACCTTGGACCTGAACACCATTCACAATCAAATCAAGCAGACCAGCAACACACAGGACTTCTTCGTTCGGAATCAGGGAATTGGACCTTGGGAGATCAATCTGGGCGCCTTTCTCCGTGATTTGAATCCCCGGATCTGGACTCAATATCAATATGCCGGTCCGGGTAACGCGGCCGAAAATATTGGGAATTCATTCCGGGATGCCTTTTCCTTGCTGAACTACCGTCGTGCGAACCGCGCTCTGACACCACTGAATGTCATTGCGAACCCAAGCAATATTCAATTGCAGCGGGATTACATCGATTCGTTTGCGAACGGGCCGTTTCTGTTGGATACACCGTGGCTGGCAAGTGATCTTGCTGACACCGGTAACCAGGTTTGGTGGGGAAGCGAATATCGGAGAGCCTTTTATGATGTCCAGGAACTCTTCAACGGGGTGAAAATCCCAAATGCCGATGGAGTGCCTGCATCCAATGACAGTGTTGCTGATCGTGTTGGCCGTATCCCGAGTTTGGCTCAAACTTCCACCTACGATCGATATACCTATTACCGCCTGATATCACAGTTGGGCACCGAATCGATTCCTGATGCCACCGCCCGATCCTATCGTCTGGCCATTCAGGACAACGTGCCGCGTCTGGAAGAAGTGCGCACCAATAAGATTCATCTAAACTACGACAATTATAGCAATCATCAGACCAATTACGTCGACTGGAGCGCACGTGATCTGTTCATGCTTTCGGCCAATCGATTGTTGATGGCCAACATGGCTACCAATCCACCTGCCTTTACTTATTTGAGCGAAGCAGGGCAACAATACACCGCTCCCGGAACGAATTTTCACTTATTGGGTGACACCTATGTAGACCGTGATTTCTCGCTCACCAATATTCAGATTTGGCCTGAGAAAGCGCCTGGTGTGAATGAATACACCGCCAATGTGCATCAACTCCTTCAATTGGCGGCCAACCTGACGGAGCCTGTGACCACCACCAACCGTCCTCTGGCCACGTTTGCGGGCGGTAATCAGGAACGCTTGCCTTTGGTTTTTCGGCCTCGATTCAACGTGGATGATAACGATACGGTGACGATCTATGATTACATCGAAGTCACCAATGACGCACCTGCTCAGTTGATCAAACCTTTCCGTGATTTGAGATTCAAAGCGCAGCGCGATGCTTTGAATCCTGACGATAACGTGATTGGTATTCCCTGGGTCATTGCTGCCAAGAAGGGGCTGCCCAACTTCAACGAATATGGCGTGCTGACCACGCTTGAAATAACACGCAAGTTGGAAATCAATAAAACGGCTCCGAATGCCCCGATGAATCAATGGCAGACAAACCAGATGATCGTGATGGGTATTTCCAACATGTATGGATTGGAAACCTGGAACTCCTACCGTTCCAACTATCCAAGGTCCGTCCGAATGCTGGCACAAGTTCAGTCCAGCTTGGTTGTGACTAATAGGGGTGGTATGTTGCTTCGATCCAACTGGTTCAACCCTTCGAATGAACGATTGATGGTCGCCAACGAATGGCAGGGGCAGGAATTTGTGGTTCCCATGCAGCAGACGTTCATCACGCTGACCAACAGTATATATGATCACATGAGTGGACGATTGGTGGAAGCTTCTTTCTTACCTCAGACACTTTTCCCTGATCGTGGAATATTCCCGAGTCCCCAGATCGGCTTGGCGATGACCAATCGTGTGCAATGCTTCATGCTGGATGAGGATACTCAGCGCATTATTGATTTTGTTAATCTGGATAACCTGACCACCCGGATGGATGTGACTCAGGAGTTGCTTGGGGCGTATGGAGCAGGGACGGCTGGTCCCGTGGCCTCCTCTTCGACAGGCGATTCCAGAATGTTCTGGGTGACGAACAGGTTGGGCAATTCCACAATGATCACTGCGCCGACAGAAGGGGTCATTAATCAGATCTTTACATCACTGGATGAAATTCCCGTTTCACAGAGGCTCTGGAGCAGTTTCAGAGCACGCGGGACGGGGCGTGATCGTGAGGAATCCATTGATTTGTTCCGAACGTTCATTGGATTCCCGCCCAAATACCTGACTGCACAGCAATTGGCAATTGGTTATCAGCGTTTGAATGATCCGCGCAAGAGTTTCGTTCGACAAGTGCCATTCACGCCATCGCTCAAGAAGATTATCTACAACACCTGGCAGGCAAACGATCCGCTGGTGCACTACACCAAGGCGGACCTGACCGATCTTGAAGGCCGTTCGACCCGGCGCGAACTCGTCGATCCACCGGATCGCCCGTTGAATAACCGCATTCATAACATTGGATTGGTCAACGCGAGGTATCGTCCGTGGCCAAGTGGGCCGGGATCGGATATTTCGGAGTACGATGTTTCATTGAAAGATCCGATGATCCGCAGTTCGGACGATTGGCAATTTCCAACTAACCGTTACCCCAACATCGGGTGGCTTGGGCGCGTTCATCGAGGCACGCCATGGCAGACCGTTTACTTGAAATCTGCTGTGGGTTCTGATGGTGCAGGACGCTTGTTGCATGTGACGGACATGCCTCAACTCAGTTCGCCAGTGGCCGAGGGCTATCCTTTCCAGACCTTGCATGGTGATTTGAACAACGGTTTACAGGCCAATGCGATCAGTCCGCAACAAGATGGATCCCGACTGAACACCATGGCATTGGCTCAGCAGAATTGGCAGCGTTGGTCGGGAAGCCTAGGGACGCATCCAACCAACGATTGGAAAATCCTGGAACAATTTACCACCGCACTCGATGACAATGCGGCGCGCGGGCTGTTGTCTGTGAACCAAACAGGATTATCCGCCTGGTCGGCGGTGCTCTCCGGAGTGATCGTTCAGACCAACATGTCCAGCATCGCGGTGATGAATCGAGATCTGGATGGCGTGCAGCCTCCGCGGTACCGAACCAGAACCATCGAACCGGCAGGCTTGAACGGATTGCCCGAGAACCAGAATTTGCCTTCACCGATGACGCAGATGGTCAATGGTCCCACCGGTATCAATGGAGTGCGGCAGTTCTTCCCGAATGGCAGATTCCAGTATCTGGGACAGGTGCTTTCCGCGCCGGCCTTGACCTTGCAGTCGCCTTATCTGGATTGGACAGATGAAGTGCAGTATCAGAGTGGGATTGATGATTTTGCTTATGAACGTATTCCACAGCAGATCCTTTCGTTGATCAAGGCCGATGAGCCTCGGGTGACCATTTATGCTTACGGGCAGTCGTTGCGTCCTGCAAACGAATCGATGCGCACGGATCCGAATCCGCCGCGATTGTTTAACATCAGCACCAATTATCAGGTGACGGGTGAGTATTTGTTCCGGCGCGTTGTGCGTTTTGACGGAGCCATCACCAACCTGCAGGCTACTGTGGAAAGCGAAACCGTGTTGCCGTTTGATTGATGGATTGAGGGGAGAACGAGCAACAGACGAGCCCGCTGCGGAGACAGGAATTATTGGATTTTGAATTGATATGCGATTGAGCGCCAAAACTTGGGTCATTTTTGGAATGATATTGTTGGTTCTTGGAGCCGGCTATTTGCGTTGGGGAAACCTGGCGCGTGAGCGGCAACTGGGACTGATGGGAACGGATTTGTCCTCGAATTCCGGAGCTGGAGCCGTGCATATACCCAGTCTGGGCGGGGCGGGTCCCAGGTTGCTGACTCAATTGAATCAGACCACCCGACATGCCAATACCGCTCACCCCGAAGTCACAAACGGCTATTGGGAACCTCTGCCCGAAGATCCGCAACACCCACATCGTATCCGTAACACAGCGGTTCGCTTGAATGAACTGGCCCGGTTGGATCATGCGATTTTGTTGAACAATGCTTTGATTGATACCAGTTCGAGACGTCCATTGGATATTCCGGAACATTTGCAAGCCCCTGCACGGACTCGAAGCTATTTGGTTCAAACGGATACAACCTTTGACAAGGTGGTTCCTCCGGCATTACTCGAACAGCTGGAAGCTACCAAGGTATCTTACATCCCCAACAACACCTGGCTGGTCCGAATGGATCCGGATGTGGTGGCGTCCTTGGAAAACACGCAAGGTGTGCGGGCGGTCGTGCCTTATGCCCCTTACTTCAAGATCAGCGAATCTCTCATACCCTTGGCCAAGGAACAGGAAGCGTTGAAAACAGGAACACTGCTCAGCTTGACTGTTTTCCCGGATGAATCCGACGCCGCCCTTCAGGTATTGGAAGACCTGCAGATTCCGGTGGTCAACAAATCGACTTCTCCTTTCGGCGATCAGTATGTGGTCGGGACGACACCGGATAGTCTGGTGCCTCTCGCCGCATTGGATTTGGTGCAGTGGGTGGAGCCATGGTATCCGCGTGCTTTTGCCAGTGATCTGGCCCGTGTGCGGGTAGGTGTGGATACGGATGCCACCAACATCACCAATGACAACCATCATGGATTGACCGGAAAAGGTGTGATCATCAATGTGAACGACACTGGGATCGATGGCACACACCCTGACCTCGTAGGGCGTGTTATTTCTCTGGATAACCCGTCCACCATCCCCGTCAGACCGACGCCCGATCCTGATGCGCCCATGGTTGCTTCCATTGCCTTCAGCGCTTTTACCGATCCTCATGGTCACGGCACGCATGTGGCCGGGATTATCGCCAGTTCCGGTGAGAATTCCCCGGTGGTGACCAATATCATCAACTCCGCCACCAACGCTAATTTTCACGGAATGGCTCCCGAGTCGGAGTTGTTTTCCTTGCGGGTGGATTTGATCAGCGGACCATTGGAGTCGGACGAAATCCTTCAGACCGAAGCAGCGACGTTCAATTACATCACTCAAGGCATGACGAATGCCATGATTTCCAACAACAGTTGGCGTTACCCGGATTCACAGGAATACGGTTTGGCTGCGGCGAGTTACGATGCTGCCGTGCGTGACGCACTTCCGTTGGAGGAGGGCGATCAATCCATGGTGTATGTCTTTGCGGCCGGGAACGCCGGCAACGGGGGGCGTGATGGCACCGGGGGATCTTCCGGAAGTATTGAATCTCCTGCCACGGCCAAAAATGTGATCACCGTCGGTGCGGTTGAGCATTTGAGGTATATCACCAACGAGGTCATCTCGGGGTATGTGGATCAGGTGGTCACCAATGAAACCGGCATTGTGGAAACAAACCAGATTCCGGTGATGGAAAAAGTATTTTTGCCGGATACCGATTCGGCCACCGAAGTGGCGTCCTTTTCTTCCCGGGGCAATGTTGGCATCGGCATCGAAGGGGAAGGCGGTCGATTCAAACCCGACGTGGTGGCTCCAGGGACCTTTGTTGTTTCGACAAGATCGAAAGATTGGGAAAGCCCCGGTCAGCTATTCTCTACCAATTTGAGCACTCGTGTTGGTATTTCGGTTAATCCAGGGGACATTTATCCCACTCTTTTATTCATACCCAACGACGGGGTTCGGGTTGAGTTGAGGATTGTGCCCAATGAAGATGTCCCAATCGAGTTGCCGGACCTGCCGCTCTATGTTTCACAGGCGGGCTTTGCCACGACCAATGATTTTGCGGGATATAATGAAATCGCTCTGACGCCTGATGCGGAAGAGCCTCTCACGTTGACCCCCGGGAGCATTTATTACTTTGGTATCGGAAATGAATCCGAGACAACCGTGGCGTTTGATCTGGAAACCCGCTTGATGACTGAGGAGGAACCAGAAGGTTACTTTGCCGGGTTGAAAGAGCTGAATGACGGATTGGAGCCTCACTACCGAATGGAATCCGGCACAAGTATGGCTGCACCGGTGGTGTCCGGTATGCTGGGGCTGATGCAGCAGCACCTCACTGAGAATGGCTACAGCCCAAGTCCTGCATTGCTGAAGGCATTGTTGATCAATGGCGCCCGGTCTTCGGGGACGGTTTACGATTTTCAGATTGATCCTCTGATCAATTATCAGGGTTGGGGTTTACCCAATCTAAACAACAGTTTGCCGAGCCGTTTTTTGGAGGAAACCGACAACAAGTCATCTTCGGTTCAATTCTTTGACCAGGATCCGGACCTGGCTTTGGCCACCGGTGATGTGCGGTCATGGGATTTGAATGTTTCCACCAACGGAGCGCGCGCGTTTCCGATGCGAGTGACATTGGTATGGACCGATCCTCCGGGGAATCCCGCTGCAGGTATCAAATTGGTCAACGATCTTGATTTGGTGGTTTCCAATACTGTTTCGGGAGATGTTTATTTCGGGAACGATTTCGCACAATCCACCCGGTTTACCCGTTTGTCCACGACCAATACCACTTCGACCGCCACCAACTTGGTCAGTCAGGCGGATATCGTCAATAATGTCGAAAACGTCTACATCAATGGTCCGCTTTCCACGAATTACGTGGTCTCGGTGATCGGTCGTCGTGTGAACGTGAATACCGTGTTCGATCATCCGGATGGTGTTGTTCAGGACTTTGCTCTGGTGATCAGCAGTGGGGATGACTCTGATTTGGAAGCACCATTTGAAATCGAAGAAGCCGAGACCCCATTGGCATCAACGTTGCCTCCGGTGATCTCCATTACCAATGGTATCCCACGACTCGAAGATCGGGTTGGCGCCAACAGTCCATTGTTGGGGACGACGAATGGTCTGGTGGGACAGTGGCAGTTCTACATGTTCACCAATTCACTCCCATCGACCAATGATGTCGGGTTTACCAATGGTCCGAACGTGGCGTTTGTTACCTTTCTGCCACCCAACTTGTCACGCCCCAGGACATCCGAGGCGGACATCGATTTGTTTGTGTCGAGGGATGCCGGATTGCTGGACCTGAATCCAGGCGCCATTGCGGCGTCAAACAAATCGCTGAACCAGGGTGGTACTGAAGTGGTGCTTCTGGAGAACCAACCGCTGGGTGATGATGTGGTGTATTATGTCGGGGTCAAATCGGAGGACCATCAGGGTGGCCAATACGCTTTTGTCGGTTTATCGCAAGAGGAGCCGTTTGACTTTACGGATGCCAACGGTAACCGGGTCTTTAGGGGGATACCGTTGAACCAGGGGATCATTCCCGATGGAACGCCAGCGAGTCCGGGGGCCGGGTTGGGCATTGCGATTGGTAATCCGCTCAATGGATTGGCCGTGCAAAGTGTCGTTGTCGAAGAAATCATCTCCCATCAGAACATTGGCGACTTGTTGGGCAGCATCACCCACAACGGCATATCGGCCGTATTGAATAATCACACGCTTTTCAGTCCACAAGGAAGCGCGACCTTCCTGAATGAGGTGTATGATGATTTCGGATTTTACCCGAATTCGATTCCTTCCGACGGGCCAGGGAATCTGATCAATTTTATTGGTGAAAACGGAGTGGGTGTCTGGCTGATGACCATGGTGGATAACAGTTTTGGTCATACAGGGACATTGACATCCTTTAATGTGGTGGCAACACCGAATCAGTTGCTCGATGACAGTGGTGTGGTGAGTACTGTGCAAGGTGAATCCTTTGTTTATTTCTTTGTGGAAGTTCCGGCAGATGCAAGCGCGTTAACCGCCAACTTGACTGAGTTTGATCTGCCGCTCGATCTCTACCTGCGTCATGAAGAGCTGCCGACACAAACACTTTACGACAAGCGGACGCTGGGGTTGGCCGGTGATCAGATCATCTCGACAACCATCACCACGCGGGATATACCTCCGTTGAATGCCGGGCGTTATTTTATTGGTATTTACAATCCCAATCCCGGTCCGGTGGATTTCCGATTGACGTATGATGTGGAACGCAATCTGGTGATTGATTCCGAGCAACCGTTTTTCGCGGGTGAGAAGGAAGTGCCGATCATTGATTTCGGAATGACTGATTCCGAAGTTTATGTGCCGGATGACAGACCTATATCCGAAGCCAAAGTGGGCATCCGATTGGACCACCCAAGATTGTCTGATTTGAGCCTGCACCTGGTCAGTCCGACCGGAACAAGACTTCTCTTGATGGAGCATCGTGGTCGGAACAACGAGACGGGGCTTGGTTCTGGCATCGGAAATGAACTGGTCTATGGCGGGTTCAGTGACAACCTGGAAGATGCAGACACCCTGATCAAATACGCTCAAGGGCCATTTACCACCAATGCGAATTTCCTCGATCTATCCATCAGTGGGTTCGAAGAAGCTGACCTGGGGAACTATTTGGAGGGCGAAACCATCACCGCTGATGCTGACGGAAACGAATGGGATGTGGTGTTCGGTCGTGCGCGTGTTTTGGGTGGTAACGGTTCTTACGAAGGTAATCGTTATCTGGATATTTTCAGTTCACGCATTGCGCTGACTATTCCAACGCCAGCAACACAGAAATATGATCTCTTTTATGCTTCCCGTTCCATTGCA